>CDZQ01030412.1_pt1 | contig 35343 bp, 32 predicted proteins | sample 554831 | NCBI WGS metagenome assembly CDZQ01 (sample SAMEA3182112, study PRJEB8094) | gut metagenome | biome: human; feature: gut; material: Stool; isolation source: human stools | place: Canada | collected 2013-05-06 | reverse complement strand
GTGAAAAAGTGTTTTTTTGTCTTGATTTCTCAGGGTAATATATGGTATAATACAATATATTGGGTAAAGAAGATGCCGAGGCGCGGATTCGGGTTGCATCAGAGGCGCTTTGGCAGCAGAAAAGAAGTATTTTTATGCAGGAGGAAAAGGAGTATGGATCAGAATAAAAGACCTGAGCAAATGCAGCGGATTACCACCAAAGCGGCCGCAGACGCATTTATTGATCAGCAAATTTCCGAGTTAAAAGCACAGATTGGGGATAAGAAAGTGCTGTTAGCGCTTTCCGGCGGAGTGGATTCTTCCGTTGTTGCTGCGCTGTTGATCAAGGCCATCGGCCAGCAGTTGGTTTGTGTCCATGTCAACCATGGATTGCTGCGGAAAGGGGAGCCGGAGCAAGTGATTGAAGTGTTCCGCAATCAAATGCAGGCCAATCTGGTTTATGTCGACGCGTCGGACCGGTTCTTGGACAAGCTGGCCGGTGTTGCAGAACCGGAAAAGAAGCGGAAAATTATCGGAGCCGAATTTATCCGGGTTTTTGAAGAAGAAGCCAGAAAACTGTCCGGGATCGAGTTCCTGGCACAGGGAACCATTTATCCGGATATTCTGGAGAGCGGCACGGTCAAGGCGCATCATAATGTAGGCGGATTGCCGGAAGATATGCAGTTTGAGTTGGTAGAGCCGCTGAAGTTTTTGTTTAAAGATGAAGTGCGTGTCGTCGGCGAGGCGTTAGGCTTGCCTGCCAATATGGTTTATCGGCAGCCGTTTCCGGGCCCGGGACTGGGTGTTCGGTGTCTGGGCGCCATCACGCGCGACCGTTTAGAAGCTGTGCGCGAATCCGACGCAATTTTGCGGGAAGAATTTGCCAAAAACGGTTTGGCCGGTAAAGTATGGCAATATTTTACCGTCGTCCCGGACTTTAAGTCTGTCGGCGTCAAAAATGATGTGCGCACGTTTGAGTATCCCGTCATTATCCGCGCCGTCAACACCAAAGACGCGATGACTGCCACGGTCGAAGACATCCCGTTTGCCCTTTTGCAGCACATTACCGCCCGTATCACCGGGGAAGTTGCCAACGTCAACCGCGTCCTTTACGACCTCACGCCCAAGCCCTGCGGCACCATTGAGTGGGAATAAATTACGCTATAATACTTTTTAGGAGTGAAATTTCTATAGGAGCGATTATCAGATGCCTATTCTACTTGACCATCAATTACGAGAACAAATCTCCTATAAAGTCGCGGAATTTCCTATCTGCTATTACCACGATGAGTTGGTGGAGTTGCCAAATTGGGCCGGGCCTTTGCATTGGCATCCTGATTTTGAAATTGCAACGGCGGAATGCGGAGTTTTAGATTGCCAAGTTGGAAAACAGCACATCATACTGGAAGCAGGGGATAGTATATTCATCAACGGAAATATGCTACACGGAATTAAACAGCTGTCAGGTGATGTTCCAGATCCAATGCCGAATATTGTATTTCACGGTACGTTAATAGCTCCTGAGACAAGTATCATTTATCAAAAGTACATACGGCCTATTGCCCAATGTGATTTGTTGCCTTTCATTGTGTTTAGACAAAACGACCTTTCTCATGGTGAGATAAACTGTATTATTAAAAATATTTACAAGCAGATGAATGAGAAAATGGAATGTTATGAGTTGGCTGTTCAGCGTAACATCAGCCACATATTTGAATTTATATCATATAATTTTAGTCAACTTCCAAAATCTGAAGAGACACGCATACAGATTAATGATCAAATTCGCTTTCAGAAGATGCTGATCTATATTTATAAAAACTATGCGGAGTCGGTGACACTTGAGGATATTGCAAAAGCTGCAGGCATCAGTCGAAGTGAGGCAGGTCGATGTTTTCATACATATATGGGATGTTCTCCTGTTGAAGCACTGATTCGATACAGGCTTCAAATGGCACGTCAATTATTGAATGAAAGAACACAAACGCTCCAACAAATCAGTTATGCTTGTGGTTTTAATTCAGTCAACTATTTTAGTCGCCAGTTCAAGAAGAAATATGGATACCCTCCTCGTCAGAGAAACGATATTGGTAAATAGTGCTTAATTTTGGGGATTTTGTGTCTTTGCTATTGCCTAATGCGATGATATAATTAAGTTTGGAAATTATTAATCAAACTTGAAGGGAATCATCATGACGGCACAAACAAATTACCAAAAAACACTTGTAGCTTGTTATCTTGGCTTTGTAACACAAGCTATATCTGCTAATTTTGCACCACTGTTGTTTTTAACATTCAAAAGCACATACGGAATTACACTTGATAAGATTGCGATGATTCCGTTAGTATTTTATTTAACACAATTGCTTGTTGACCTTGCCGCGACTAAATTCGCCGATAAAATCGGATATCGTACCTGCGTTGTCACATCTCAGGTGTTATCGACTGTTGGCCTGATTCTGATGGCAATTTTACCGGAGATACTTTCAGTACCGTTTATTGGAATTTTAATTTCGGTAGTGCTTTATGCTATAGGAAGCGGTCTTATCGAGGTTTTGGTAAGCCCTATCGTCGAAGCCTGCCCTTTTGAAAACAAAGACGGAGTGATGAGCTTGTTGCATTCTTTCTATTGTTGGGGTGCAATGGGCGTGATTTTAGGTTCTACTATTTTTTTTGCTGTATTCGGCATAGAGAATTGGAAAATACTTACTTTTATTTGGGCATTAATTCCGTTTTATAACACATTTAACTTTATCAACTGCCCTATAGAGCGGTTGACGGAAGACGGAAAGAGCATGGGAATAAGCAAACTGCTAAAAACGCCGATTTTCTGGTTGATGATACTACTTATGGTATGTTCTGGCGCCTCAGAAGCAACGATGTCTCAATGGACATCGGCATTTACTGAATCAGCTATTGGAGTATCTAAAACGATTGGTGATTTGGCAGGTCCGTGTATGTTTGCCATGTTTATGGGTATATCCCGTATGCTGTACGGAAAGTTTAGCGAAAAACTCAATTTAACCAAAGTGATGCTTGTTTGCGGAATTATGTGCGCCGTTTGCTATTTGTTGGCTTCAATGTCAACGTTGCCGATTCTCGGACTTGCAGGTTGCGCTCTTTGCGGTTTAGCAGTTGGTATTATGTGGCCGGGATCTATAAGCATATCCTCGCAGGAATGTCCAAGGGGTGGAACTGCGATGTTTGCATTCTTAGCCTTAGCCGGAGATTTGGGTGCCACGGTAAGTCCCACTATGGTAGGTAGCCTTTCTGAAATGACAGGCGGCAATCTTAAAATGGGATTGTTTGTAGCAACAGTATTCCCTGTGGTTCTTGTATTTGGATTGTTAATTCTAAAGAGTAAAGTTGGAAAAGCACAAAACAGATGATAGTTTTTATGGAGAGCGATTCCAACGTTTTATTGAACTGAAAAATATTTTGAGTTTTTTCAAAAAAGTATGGAAACGTATATTAATTACACATGATATTCTTATCAGCATGGTAACACTATGCAATGAAAAATCTAATAGTTTATACTTTATGGTTAATACAGAGAATGTAAATCCCACAAGTGGAACTCTCTAAATAGAACTGTTTAAGTTACGGTTTAGGGGAGTGAATGAGAGAATATGAAAGTTGATAAGCGCCCGAGCCCCTTGAAAATAAAGGACTTTCGGGCGCTTTTTGCAAAACAGAAAAACGGACTGCAATGTTTTTTAATTCGCAGCAGCAAAAGATGCTAGCAAACTTGTTTTATTTAAAAGCATCAAGATTCATTAAAAAAGAGAATTTTGCTGTAAGGTGCAGAATTTGACGGAAAGGAGTACTCCATGAAAAATAAGCAATTGAACCGATATGGTCTTTTCGCGTGTTTAGGTGTGTTAGTTGCTTCGGTTTATCCACTTTATATGGGGGTGAAAGTCCTGGCGGACATGTTGATCAACGGCGCGGTGATGAAAGAAAATTATCCCAAATATATCATCCCCTATACGCCTATTTGTATCGCCCTGTTAGTCGGGGTGCTGTTGATGCCGGTATGGATAAAACGGGTGCGGCGCTTTGCGTTGTTTGCAGGGTCAGTCGTCTCTGCGGCGGTATTCTTTGTTGTTGAAATTCTGTTTGAAAAAAAGGTCGTGGTTTCTACGGCGCACACGTCAGCCGTTTTGGAAGATTGGCAAATGTATATGTGCTATACCGTCCGGGACGGATTGGGTGGAACCGTGACGTCCTATAAAACGCAAACACCGGTGGAAATTCTGATGGGAGATTATAATCCCGCTTTCAAACTGCATTTTTATCTCATTTCCGTCCTCCTGATCTTGTCGGTTTTAAGTTGCTTGTATGGATTTGCCCGCATGATATGGGACGGGGACCGGAGCCGGTTTAAGCCTCTGGTGATCCAATCCATTGCGTGTCTGGCTTTTTTGGGACTTTGTATCCTGGCTTGCTTTACGGCGTTTTGGCGAGACGGAAATCTTGAGGTGTCCGCGGTATCCGCTGTTTTGATGACGGTGTTCTTTGTTCTTTTCGGTCTGGTCGGCGGGCTTTATACCGGATCCTTTTTGCTCGGAAAAGCTAAAATGATTTCCATCGTTGTTCCCGCCATTGTTTCTTCGGTGTTCACCGCTCTGATGTATGTGGGAGAAATGATTCTGCTGCACGGACATTTATATGTTTTGGGGGAAGGATTCCTTTTTGCGAGCCTGCCGGAGATCGTTTTGGCGCCGTTTGATATCCTGGTGGTTCTTGCCGGCGGTGTTATTACCGGTTTTCTTTTTAACTGGTTCAACAAACTCGGAAAAACAGAAAAGCTCGAATGTGCAGACGGCTGATTTTTTTGATTCGTTGGGACACAATCCTTTTTCATGATTGCGCCGGTTGTAAACAATTTGCAAACAGTTCCATAAACTACTTGCATTGGTTAAAAACTTGGTGTAGAATAGATGCAGGGAATGAAGTTCTCCCTAAGGTGTAAGCCTTAAACTGCTGAATTTAAGCTGATGACTTCTGTGAATTTTTCGCAGGAGGCATCAGCTTTTTGCGTATCGGGAGGAAGAAAAATGCTCACATCACTCGCTTTGATTTTTTGGGTCGGTCTGTCGACGGCCGCAATCTGTCAAAAATTAAAATTGCCGCGTATTATCGGTATGCTGATTACCGGAATTGTTTTAGGCCCCTATGTATTGGATTGGCTGGATCTATCTATTTTATCCATTTCATCAGAATTGCGTCAAATGGCGCTGGTTATTATTTTGTTGAAAGCGGGGTTGTCGTTAGATCTTGCCGATCTAAAAAAAGTCGGGCGCCCGGCCATTATGATGTCTTGTGTCCCTGCCAGTTTTGAAATTTTGGCCTTTTTCCTTTTTGCGCCTTACTTGCTCGGCGTTTCAAGAATCGAGGCGGCCGTGATGGGCGCGGTTCTGGGTGCGGTTTCGCCGGCCGTGGTTGTTCCGAGAATGGTGCAGTTGATCGACGCCAAATACGGCACTTCCAAAAGTATTCCGCAGCTGATTATGGCAGGCGCATCCTGCGATGATATTTTTGTGATCGTCTTATTTACCACTTTTGTCAGTATGGCGCAGGGGGGACAGGTTCACGTGCTGGATTTTGTCAATATCCCTGTTTCCATTGTGCTGGGCATTGCGTTGGGGGCAGTTGTCGGATTTGTTCTTGCCTGGTTTTTTGAAACGTCTTATGCACATCGGAACGGAATTCGAAACAGTATCAAAGTGTTGATTCTTTTAGGTGTTTCTTTCTTGCTTTTGGCCATCGAAACTTGGGCCAAACAGATTGTGTCCGTTTCCGGATTGCTGGCGGTTGTCAGTATGGCGTGTGTGATGAAGATGAAAAGTTCGGATTCGGTGGGTAAAAGACTGTCTGAAAAATTCGGCAAGTTGTGGATTGCCGCAGAAATTCTTCTTTTTGTATTGGTCGGTGCGGCGGTTGATATTCGTTATACGATGCAGGCCGGCGTTGCCGCGATTGCGATGATATTGATTGCGCTGATATGCCGGGGCATCGGGGTTTTGCTTTGTTTGATTCGAACGCCGCTAACGTTCAAAGAGCGCCTTTTTTGTGTGATTGCCTATTTGCCGAAAGCGACCGTACAGGCCGCAATCGGTTCTGTCCCGTTATCGATGGGGCTGCCCTGCGGTCCGCTTGTTTTGTCTGTTGCCGTGCTGGCGATCCTCATCACCGCGCCGCTCGGTGCGCTGGGGATCGATTGCAGTGCCCGCAGATGGCTTTCACATGATGCGGCGGATTCTTGACAAGCCGATACGGATATGATACAATAAAAAAAATATCCGATTCATCCGTGCAGGGAGGAACTTTTATGTTTGTGTATGCCGATCAGGCGGCAACGACACGTATAGACGAACGCGTGCTTTCAGCCATGATGCCGTATTTAAAAGACGGGTATGGAAATGCCGGCAGTCTGCATACGCTCGGGGAACAGGCCCGGCAGGCCTTACAAACGGCACGGGACCAGGTGGCGGCATTGATCGGGGCTGATGCGGATGAGATTTATTTTACATCCGGCGGCACCGAGTCTAATAATTGGGTGATTCAAAGCGTTGCACAATCCTTTCGGCAAAAAGGGACACATTTTATCTGTACGGATATTGAACATCATGCGGTGCTGCATCCGTTTGAGCAGCTGCAAAAACAAGGATATGACGTCTCTTATCTGCATGCCGATGCACAGGGACGCGTAGAGGCTCGGCAGCTGGAGCAGGCGCTGCGGCCGGACACGGTTCTGATCAGCGTGATGACGGCCAATAATGAACTCGGAACGATCGAGCCGATTGAATCGCTGGCGCAAATTGCGGCGCAGCACAACGTTTTCTTTCACACCGATGCCGTTGCTGCCGTGGGGCATATGCCGATCGATGTGCGAAAAACAGGTGTGGATTTCTTGAGTTTGTCCGGGCATAAGTTTCATGCCCCCAAGGGGGTTGGCGCTTTGTATGTTCGGCGCGGGTTGGAACTTCCGGCCTGGATGTTCGGTGGCGGACAGGAACATGGAAAACGGCCGGGTACGGAAAATATTCCGGCGATTGTCGGTCTGGGACGGGCTGCGCAGCTGGCCCGGGAGCATTTATCCGAGAATATGGCTTATATCGGCGGCTTGCGCGACCGTTTGCGGCAGGGCATTGCCGCGCGGATCGAGTGTTGCCGGTTCTATACGCCTATAGACGGCGCATTGCCGGGGATTTTAAATGTTGCTTTTGCCTCAGTCAGCGGGGAAGCGGTGCTGCACTTGCTGGATATGCGCGGTATTTGCGCGTCGGCGGGTTCTGCGTGTAATGCGCGCCAAACCGAACGGTCGCATGTCATCCAAGCCATCGGCGCCTCCGAGGAATACGCGGACGGCGTTGTTCGGTTTAGTTTGGATCAGACCAATACCCCGCAGGAAGTGGATTATATTTTGCATGCTTTAACAGAGATTGTTTCTCAGCTTCGAAAGATCTCATAAAAATATTCTATCCGATGAGGGAGGGACTGAACCATGATTCACAAAAAGGAACAAATGCCTGTGCAGATCCGGCCGCAAATGCGGGGAGGAAAAGGACAGGCACAGATCACGACTTTATTTGCGCCGGAAGAGATTACGTCTTCGGTGCGGATGTGTGCACAGATTCGGCTGCAGCCGGGATGTTCGATCGGGCTGCATGAACATGCAACCGAGGATGAAATTTATTATTTGTTGCAGGGTACCGGTGTGGTGATGGAGGATGGCAAGTCCTATCCGGTACAGGCCGGCGATGCGGTATTGACGGGCAACGGAGAAAGTCATGCTATTGAAAATACCGGAGATGAAGACCTGGTTCTGTTTGCCGTTGTTGTGACTTATTAAAAAAGATAGATTCACACCGGCATTTGAGCAGACCGGTAGGAGTAGCGACATATTAAAGATAAAAGAAAAAATAGATTCAAACAATGCAGAAAGGTGGTTTTTTAGATGATTCGAAAGGCTTCTGAATTTGATCGGGAAGTGGTTCCCAACATGTGCGGCGGCGAGGGAGATGTTGTATTGGATTATGCGTTTCACGGCAATGAAATCACCAGCAAGGTAACCGCTTGCTGTACGGTGACGTTGGCGCCTGGTGCCAGTGTCGGACCGCATACGCATCCAACCGATGACGAGATTTATTATATCATCAGCGGTCAGGGTGAAGTGATCGAGGATGACGGAAAAAAAGTAGCCGTCGGCCCCGGTGACGCGATTCTGACCGGCAACGGCGGCAGCCATCAGATAGCGAATATCGGTCAGCAGCCGTTGGTCTTTTTAGCCGTTGTGATTGATTATTAAGCTGAATATCATGCAGCCGTTTCCGCAAGGAAACGGCTGTTGTTTTTGGCAGAGTTAATTTGAAAACAAGCGGGATAATCGATCGTGGTTGTCTCGATACCGGTTTGTTCCGGATTCGAAGCTTTTTCGGACACTTTGGCAAAAAAATACATCGCAGGACAGGCTGGCGGATCCATTGTTTTGGAGTCTTTTTTAGTTGCTTTTGTAAAAAATGCTTTGTCGTTTAGCCTTGAATAGTCCGGACTATCAACCCTGAATGACCGTACAAAGAACCTCCGCAGCGCAATGATGCGCCGCGGAGGTTGTTGATTATTGTATTTCTTGTTCCAATGTTTTAAAAATATCATCATCAAAAAAATCTGTAATGGTCATGTCCAGACCATCGCAAAGCTTTTTGAGGGTAATGACGGATAAATCGCGGCGGCTTTCGCTCATTAAACTGTAAACCGTCGACGGGGTAACACCCGAACGGGTAGCCAGTTCATTGTATTTCATATGTCGCTGTTTACAGATTTTTTGCAGGCGGATCACAATCGCATCTTTAATCGACATCTTTTTCACCTCATACAAATTGTATAAAAATATTCGCACAAGCGTATACGCACTTGCGTATAAACCAATAATATGTTACAATAATTTACGCAGGTGCGTAAATTATACAGGAGGAAAAGAAAATGAAAATGGCAATTATTGGTTCAAGAGGATTGACGGTTCAAAACTTAAGTCAGTATCTTCCGGAAGGAATTACGCAGATCATCTCAGGCGGCGCAAAAGGAATTGATACCTGTGCCAAAGAGTATGCGCAAACAAGTGGAGTCCCACTGACCGAATTTCTGCCTGAATACGAGAAGTATGGGCGGAGTGCGCCCTTAAAACGAAATTTACAGATTATAGATCATGCCGATGAGGTGCTGGCTTTTTGGGACGGCCGGTCGAGAGGAACGAAGTTTGTGATTGAACAGTGTAAAAAGAAGCATAAAAAGATTACAGTTATTCGGATGCCGTCAGATCGGTCCGTGCAATAAATATTGGTATAATAAGATGTTATGGGGCCTGTGCAATGCCTGTTTTTTTGCCCATCCATAAAAAAATGGTAAAATATATGTAAATAAAAAGACAAAAAACGCTTGCAATTTTGTTTCATTTATGGTATACTGTATGCAGCAAAATAGGTGTGGGAGGTGAGGATTTTGTCTGAGCAGTCTTTTTCGATTCAGATGATGGGCGCAGAAGTTCGGGCTTGTTTTTCCGAGGAGTTTGTTGCGGAGATGGGACGTCAGTTAACCCCGGCACTGCTAACCTATTTTGGGCTGAAACATGTAAATAAAAAAATATCGCTGATTATTTTTGCAACGTTTGAGTATCAGGATTTATGGCATGCGGAGAGTATGTATCTGCCGATTTTATATATTCGCGGCCGGGAAGAGGGACTGTTGTGGGTTCGGATTTCGGTAACGGGTCGAATTTTACAGGACTGTAAGAGTCCCGAGGGCGTTCGGTTTGAGTTATGTGAGAAACTGGATGATAAAGTCCAGTATGTCAACAATCGGCTTAAGCCGGTGTTGGAAACGATAGAAGACAAAGTCCCCGTCGTTGACGAACCGGCAGGTTCGGTCGGCCAGATGTTTATGTATGAGATGGCGCACCAGATTTCAGAGGAATTAAAGCGTCTTTTATATATTGATTACGATTGCGATCAGCTGCGGTTTGTGATTTACGGCAATACGCCGGAGCAAACGCATATTTTTGAGTATGACCATTACGGCTATACGAAATTGCGGGCAGAACTTTCGGGCGGGCAGTTTTTCGAGTTTTGGATTCGCTGGCATTATATCCCATTAGATTCTCCGGTTGATATTTTTGATATTATCAATTATGGCAGCACATTGTTTGAGATTTGTACTTCGGTTCCCGCCAGTGTCTTGTTGCAGGCGCGTCAGAGTTCCAATGTGGATAAGATGTGGATCCCGAAGGCACGTGAGATGTTTTTGGCTAACGGGTGTCGGGCAGCCGAAGCGTTTTGAACCGGTCATGAGGCGGATGCAAATTGCATGGCTGCGCGCACAGAGGCGTGATAGTCGGCTTATTTTTTAAAAAGGGTTTGTATTCGTTTGCTTCCTTTTTATAAAAAGTTTTATGAGCGGCAGATGCGGTTGCGGATAAGCAAGGATGTTATTTTTGTGAGGGGCCTTGGCAGAGGCCTCTTTTATTATCGAAAAAGATGGGATTTTTTTTGTGATTTTTGTGGGATTGCTTGAAAAAGTTATAAAATGATGTATAATAGTGCTATACGAGTGGGGTTGGGAGTAGAAATATGTTTGGGTACATTGTGGCCAATATCAAGGCCCTTTCGGAAGAACAGAAAAAAGTTTATAAGTCTTATTATTGCGGTTTATGCCGCAGTTTGCGGCTTCGCCACGGCTTTGGCAGCCGCAGTACGCTTTCGTTTGATATGACGTTTCTGGCCGTATTGCTGAGCGGCGTTTATGCAGACCGTCCGGAGCAACCGGGGCAGGAAAAATGTTTCTTGCATCCGATTCGCGCACACGACTATTTGGACAGCAGCCTGGTCGATTATGCGGCAGATATGAACATTCTGCTCAGTTACTACCACTTTTTAGATGATTGGAAAGATGACCGTAATATCGCGGCGGCGGCACGCTGTGGCTGTATGCGTTCGGATGTTGAGAAGACAGCAAACGCGCATCCCCGGCAGTCTGCGGCGTTGCGGGATGGTTTAGCGCAGCTTTCTCAGTATGAGCAGGCCGGGGAGTTAAATCCGGATCTTCCGGCTGAGTGTTTTGGCCGTATTATGGCGGAGATTTTTACGCCGTATGAGGACGAAAAGGCTCCGTTGCTGCGTCGGTTTGGATCGGATTTAGGGAAATTTATTTATATCATGGATGCTTGTATGGATTTAAAATCCGATTTAAAACATGCGCGGTATAATCCGTTGGTCGGAAGTTCTTCGTCCCTGTTTCGACCCATTTTAGATACGCTCTTGTATGCCTGTACGGACAGTTTTCGGGCATTGCAGGTAACGCAGCATGTGGAGATTATTGAAAATGTGCTGTATTCCGGTGTTTGGAGCAGATATGAAGTAAGAGAAAAAAGAAAGGAACATCAACATGGTTCAGGATCCGTATAAAGTGCTTGGGGTGGCGCCGGGCGCATCGGAGGCAGAAGTGACAAAGGCGTATCGCAAATTGGCTAAAAAGTATCATCCCGATTTAAATCCGGGCGATGCAAATGCCGCCAAAAAAATGAGTGAAATCAACGAAGCCTATGATATGATCAAAAACGGCACCACTGCCGGCAGGTCGTCTTCTGCAGGCAGCTCCTATGGCGGATACGGGCCCGGCTTTGATCCGTTTGGCGGATATGGGCGGGCAGCTTCCGGACGTCAGTATTCTTCATATGATGTGGTACGGCATTATTTGTCTCGAAATTGTTATAAAGAAGCGCTGAACGTTTTGCAGGGGATTCAGGACCGGACGGCACAGTGGTATTGTTACAGTGCCATTGCGCATTACGGTCTGGGCAATACCATTACCGCTACGCAGCATGCCCAGACGGCCGTTAATATGGACCCGCAAAATCCGCAGTATCAGCAAGTATACGATCAGATACAGAGCGGCGGGCGTATTTATGCGGGGCGTTCTGTAGAGTATGGTTCGATGTTTGGCAATATTCCTCGGTGGTGCTGGTGGATTTGTGCGCTGAATGCCTGTGCGCCTTGCTGCGGATTTCGTTTTTGCTGTATTTAAAGGAGGCCTTTTATGGGTAAATTCAAACAAAAACTTGCCCGGTTCATGTCGGGACGATATGGGATTGACCGTCTTTATTATATCTTATTTGGTGTTTTTATCTTTTTTGTGTTTTTGAGTATTTTATTCAGCCGCTGGTTTTCGGTGGTTGCGTGGATTGCGGTTATTTATGCCTTTTTCCGCGTTTTTTCGCGCAATATTGCGGCGCGTCAAAAAGAGAATGCAGTCGTGTTGGGATTTTTTGGATCAATCCGTCAGTTTTTTCTGCGTACCGCGCACCGGATTCGGGATCATAAGACCAAAAGGTATCGGAAATGTCCGCACTGTAAAACGGTTTTAAAACTGCCTTATCAGAAAGGGAGCCATACGGTCAAATGTCCGGTATGTTCTCACCGTTTTGATGTAAAGTTTTGAGCCCGCAGAAGGTCAAATTTGTTTGTGTAAATACGAAAACAGGCTGTTCTTTGCGCAGTCTGTTTTTTTATTGTGTAACTTGTCTAAAAAATCGGACAGTTTTTATAATATACAGGGAAAATGTTTTTTTTACTTGCTATTAGCCTGCTTTTGTGATATACTGGTATCAAAGACGATATCCTGGGGAGGAAAGTACATGTTAAAACTCGGGCTTCAGACCTATACGGTACGGGAGGAAATGAACAACGATCTCGTCAAAACGCTCCGGAAAATCCGGCAAATCGGATATGACGGTGTGGAATTATGCAGTTTTTACGGACACAGCGGAGAAGAACTTCGTCAGATCGTCGAGGCAGAGGGGCTGGAGTTGATCTCCGTTAGTTTTCAGATACAAGATGTCATTCACGATTGTAAGCGGGAGATGCGGCAAATTGCTCAGACGGGGGCGCCGTATGCCGTGATCCCGTATATGCCGCCGGAAAAGCGATATGGGCAGCCGGAATGGGAACAGACGCTGGCCGATATTCGCACGATCAGTAAAGAATGTGCCAAAAACGGGGTTCAGTTGTTGTATCACAACCATGATTTTGAGTTTCATAAGCAGGACGGGATTTATGATTACGACCGTTTATTGCAAGCCTTTCAGCCCGGCGAATTGATGGCGGAGTTGGACATCTGTTGGCTTTCTGTCAGCGGATTGAGTCCTGTCAAACAGTTGCGCAAACTCAGCAGAAGGGTTCCGTTGGTGCATGTCAAAGATTACGAGGGACGTCCGGATTTTGACACGTTCCATTTTTGTGCCGTCGGCAACGGCGTGATAGAATTTTCTTCTGTGATCAAAGCTGCGCATATGGCGGGTGCGGAGTGGATTATTGTGGAACAGGACCAACCGGAGGACGGGAAAACTCCGTTTGAATGTGTGCAGATGAGTTATGATTATCTGAAAAAAACGGCATTCTAAAAGACGGCTTTCAGGCGAAAAGTCTTTTTGGAATAGATAAAAAACAGGAGGGTTCAAAATGGTACGAAAGTTGTTTGGCATTGGTTTGGCGTTGGCGTTGTTGTTTTCTTGTTGTATTACCGGCGTGGCGGAGGAAACGACTGTTACCCGGGAGGATTTAGTGGCATATGTTCAGGATAGCAGGGATTTAGTGGTTCGCCTGTCAACCCTGGATCAAACGCGGCAGAATCCTGTGTATACGGAATTTTTAAGTATTTGTGATGAAATTTTAGGCGGTGCGATCGACGATCCCAGCCTCAGTATGAACGAAAAAGCAGACATTTTTAATACGATTTATCTGAGTGCCTTATATGAGCTGAAAATCGGCGCCGGATGCTTGTTAATACTTGGGGAGCGCGCAGCTGAAAAGGAGATGTCCTCCGATATTCAGGCTTGGGATTATGACGAGCAGACGATTCAGGCCTATAAACTGGAGTATGATTTTATCGTAAACAGTCCTAAACAATACGATTTCAATCAAATGACCGATGTACAAGGTCAGCAATTTGTAGCAGATTTTGAAGAGTTGCTGCAATATGAGATCCATGCCAATGAATGGGGTCGGTATGGGGATATGACCGGTGACAACAAAGTCAGTTTGGCCGATGTTATGCTGTTAGCCCGGACCGTCGTAAGCGGAGGTGAGCTGACGGACGAGATTGCATTCCGAAAGGCGGATTTGACGGCTGACGGAGTGGTATCTTTGTCTGATGTTTTGTGGATGGCGCGCGGAGTTTTGGGTTCTGTTCCGTTAGGGCTGTATGTTTTTGAACGGGATCACGGCGAGTTGTTCCCGGATATCAGCACGGTACTTCCTCTTGTATAAGTATACAGAGCCTTGTTGTATAAGAATGATATCATTTTATTGGTAAAAGGCTTAAAATCTGCCCCGTTGCGGGGCAGATTTTTTGTTTCAAGGCAAAGAGGGACAGCTGGTTTAAATCAATGAATGATCGGTTTTTCGCGTTCCGTGCTCTTTAAAAAGAAGTTGGCTTTTGGGCGGTTTTTCACCGTCTCGGACTTGACAACATTTAGGCAGATATTGTATAATAAAACATATATTTTAAAACCATGAGTTTTTAAAAGCATCAGGTTTTGCTTCAGCAAGGCGGCAGAAAGGGTAGTGACAATGAACGGAGAAGTTTTGGCATTTATTTTGTATTTTGTTGTGGTGCTCGGGATTGGAATCTTTTTCTTTTTCCGGTCTCGCGGCGGCGGCGAGAAAGAGTATTTTTTAGGCGGACGTTCCATGGGGCCGTGGGTAACGGCAATGAGTGCGCAGGCATCGGATATGTCGGCGTGGCTGTTGATGGGGTTACCGGGCAGTATTTTGGCGTTTGGCCTGGGACAGGTATGGATTGGGATCGGACTGGTTTTAGGTACGGCGGCTAACTGGATTTTTGTAGCCCGTCGTTTACGTCGATTTTCGAAAGCAGCCAATGATTCCATTACGTTGCCGCAGTATTTTACAAACCGGTTTATGTCGAATAACCGCGGCTTACAAGTAATTAGCGCGATTATTTTTCTGGTATTCTTTACGGTCTATGTGGCATCCGGCTTTGTGGCGGGAACGAAAGTTTTTGTTACGGTATTCCCCAGCTTGGATGTGCAGTGGGCGATGATCCTTTTTGCTGCCATTATTTTATTGTATACATTTTTAGGCGGATTTAAAGCCGTTTGCTGGACGGACTTTTTCCAGGGAATGCTGATGTTGGTGGCATTGCTTGCTGTGCCGATTGTGTTGGTTTGCGGCGGTCAGACTTTTGATTCCGCGGCTTTATCCACTGTTTACACCGGTGCGGACGGTACGGCATATGCGTTTACCCCCAATTTGTTCAGCGCCAGCTGGCAGGAAGTCGTTTCCGGTTTAGTTTGGGGATTGGGATATTTTGGCATGCCGCATATCCTGGTTCGTTTTATGTCCATCAAAAAATCTTCCATGATTAAAAAATCGGCAACCATTGCCATTATCTGGGTCATTCTTTCATTGGGTTCCGCGATTGCGCTGGCTATTTTGGGCCGTATGATTCTGGGCGGCGAGCTTTTGCCGAGCGGGGCACAGGATACGGTCTTTATCGTATTTGTCAGACGGTTATTCCCGTCCTTTATTGCCGGTTTGCTGATGTCTGCGATCATTGCCGCGTCGATGTCTACGGCAGACAGTCAGTTGTTGGTGGCCTCTTCTTCCTTTACCAGTGACATTTACAAACCGCTAATCCGCAAAAAAGCGTCGGATAAAGAATTGTTATGGGTCGGCCGTTTGGTTGTACTGATTGTGGCTGTCGTTGCTTATTTCATCGCATCCAGTAAGGCACAGGGCGCGCAGGCGATTATGGACTTGGTTGAAAATGCTTGGGCCGGTTTTGGCTCTGCCTTCGGTCCGGTTGTCATTCTATCCGTATTCTGGAAGCGGATTACTTATAAAGGTGCGGTTGCCGGCGTGGTTGGCGGCGCTGTTGTTGACGTATTGTGGCTGGCGTTTTTATCTTCACCAACGGGTATTTATGAGTTGTTGCCCGGTTTTGTTGCCGGTTTGCTCTGCTGCATTGTCGGTTCCTTGTTGGATCACAAGCCGTCGGCGGAAGTGTTGGCCGTTTATGAGCGTGCAACGTCTGCATCGGATTCTGAAGAAGAGGCGTCCGAAGAATAAATTTTCTGAAAATGATTTTTCTGGTTGAGGCAAGCCGATTTTTCGGCTTGCCTTTTTGATGGGCGGGTTGATCTGTTACAGCCTTTGTTTTTATTGTTTTAAAGCGAAGAAAATGCTTGCTGTTTGGCAAAAAAATTTTTATTTAGAAAGTTTTGGGATATTGCAGAAACATCTTGCAATTTATAAAAAAATGATGTATACTATATCGAAAGAAGTTTTAGACGCTTTTGATGAGCAGAAAGCGGATTAAAACAGAAAATCCGAAAATATTTTTTCGGAAAAAATAAAAGGAGGCCTTTTTATGGCAAAGAAAAAGTGGCTTTCCGTTTTGCTAGCTGTGATGTTTGTGCTGTCTATTATCCCGACGGCAATATTTGCAACAGGCGCAACGGAAATCGTCATTGAAGATGCGGACGATTTGGCTGCGGCTATTGCTGGGCAGCAGGCAAATCAAACATGGATAATGAAAGAAAATACTTATGTTTTGACCCAGGAACATCTGAATCAGTATGCTTCTTGGAATGAGCCCGGTCAGGGCAATTGGTATTTCCCGATCCATGAAGACGGGATCACGATTGTCGGCGAGGGCAACGTTGTCATTACCAGCGATGTAGAAACGCCAAACGGAGTGTGGGCAACACAGGACTTTATTTCTGTTTGGAGCGACGGTGTTACGATTGACAATATTGATATTTTAAGTAAGACCGAGCAGAACAAGGCCATTGAGGTTATGGGTAAAGATTTTACGCTTAAAAACGTAACGATTCAGCAGGTGGCATATCCCGGAGATGAAGAGGGAAGAGGCTTTAGCGGCTCGATCTATTTCAACCCGCTCAACGAAGAGAAGAGCGTCGGGAATGCTTCGATTGAAAATGTATATATGTATGCTTATGTCAGCGCCTCTGCTGCACAGGCAGGTAGTCTGAACGTAAAAGACTTGACAATGGACTTTACCAACAGCGTGTGGAGTGTATGGGGTGAAGGATACGGGCCCGGTATGACCGGTTCTGTTTATAATGAAGTTTCCGGTGTTACATATATTGTCGACCAGGATGCTATTTGGAACGAATTGGTAAACGCTTCTTATGCATACAGCGATGATACGAAACCCGGCACAACCATCAAATTGGCAGAAGATATCCAAGTTGATCGGATGTTGGACATCTCCAGAAGTGATGTGACATTAGATTTAAACGGCCACACCATCACCGCTACAGAAGATTTTTACAGCACATTCCCCAACGATGCGCATTTGTTGCAGGTAAACGGTGCTGAAAATGTTGTGATCAAAAACGGTAGCTTGGTATCGACCGATTTGAATAAACATACTGTTAATGTATATCAATCTCAAAATGTTACGTTGGATGGTTTGACCATTGACAATACGCATACGATGGGTGGATGCCCGGTTGTTGTGAATGCTTCTTCTGTTAACGTCGAAGACGATTTGGCTTTGGTGGTTGGCGAGAAGTCTTGGGAAGGCATCAATGTAGACCCGAAAGAATCTACTGCAGAGTTGACCTTTGCAACCGGTTCTTCCGTTGCGATGAGCGGCAATGATGCGGTTCCCGTTGTTAAAGTAGACGGTGAGAAAAACAACATCACCATTTCCGGTGCCGAAGATGTCGGCTTACAGACCGATGAAAGCGGCAACCTCGTTCCGCATACACATGAGTATGGTCCGGATTGGAACAGCGATGAAGACGGTCACTGGAAAGAGTGCACCTGTGGTGAGAAATCTGAATATGCTGCACACACTTTTGAGTGGGTGGTAGATAAAGAAGCAACGGCAACCGAAGACGGTAGCAAACATCAAGAATGCACCGTTTGCGGATACAGCTTGCCTGCTGAGAAGATTCCTGCAACAGGAACTGACACGGATACCGACACCGACACCGACACAGATACAGATACAGATACTGACACGGATAAAGAGCCGGAAGAAACTCCTCCGACTTCTGACGGTGCAGAACTGATGCTGTGGGCTTCTCTGGCTTTGATCAGTTTAGCTGCTGTTGCCGGCGTATTGGTTGTTAGCAAAAAGAATCGTGCATAATCGATTGATTTAAAAAATTCGGCAGAATATTCTGCCGAATTTTTTTATGGAAAGAAAAGCGGACTACTTAACCTTGTGAGCAAAAAACGCAGCAAAGCAGGGCAATCCCTTTCGGGCGATTGAAAGAAATGGGAAACGGATTGGCTCTCGTTCCAGCATTTAGAAAAATTGTAAAAACAGGGGGAATTGACTTCTGTAATTGGGTCTTCGTGTGCTTATACTCATGTAATCTGCCCGCGCGCCTGTATCGTGTAACCCGTCCGCGCGTTTATATTCATGGAACTCGTCTGTATGCTTTTATCTTGCAACTCTACTTGCTGCCTTTAGGGCATTTAGTTAAAGCGTATTTATTTTTGCAATTTGTGGTATAAACGAATCCTGGCGGATAGGATAGGACAGGATGCCTATGTCTTATATTTGTATAAAAACGGAAGCCTTATTGGTCTTTCAGATTCGGTGACCTTGACATTTCTTTATTTACATGAAAAAGAAGGCCATTATGGTCTGGAGCCGGTGATTGATTTCTTAACAACTTGTGTTTGTCTCTATAAAGAAGAAGCTTTTATGGATCCGAATTAAAAAAACAAGCGATGACGAAAGTCATCGCTTGTTTTGATTTTATTCTATCGGTTTCCGATTGTTGGCTGCACAGAATGAAGACGTGTGCAACGCATTGTTTCTCGGGCAAACTTTGCCGAGTCAACTTTTATAGACTGAAATATTCTACCGCCGAGCGGAATAGCCCCATATCATAACAACCGTCCACATTTTGATATAATCCCGTTCCGACACGCTCGGAGTGCCCCATTTTACCGAATACTCGTCCGTCCGGAGAAGTGATGCCCTCAATGGCACAGAACGAACCGTTCGGGTTAAAGGCAATATCCATCGTTGCTTGTCCGTGCAGGTCGACATATTGCGTCAAAATTTGACCGTTTTGAGCCAGTTGTCGGATCAGTTCGGGCTCGGCGATAAACCGGCCCTCGCCGTGTGAAATCGGCACGGTAAATACTTGTCCGACCTCGGTGTGCATCATCCATGGAGATTGATTGGATGCCACACGCGTCCGAACCAGCTTAGACTGGTGCCGGCCGATGGTATTGTAGGTCAAGGTGGGACAGTGTTCGTCTGCCTGCACAATTTTGCCGTACGGAACCAGCCCCAGTTTGATCAGCGCCTGGAACCCGTTGCAGATTCCGCCCATCAGACCGTCGCGCGCTTCCAGTAAATCGGTTACCGCCTGGCTGATTTCCGGATTGCGGAAGAATGCGGTAATAAACTTTCCGGAACCGTCCGGTTCATCTCCGCCGGAGAATCCGCCGGGGATAAAGATGATTTGGCTTTGACCGATTTTTTCGGCAAACAACCGTACCGATTGCGAGACCGCGTCTGCGGTAAGATTGTTGATCATAAAAATTTCGGGTTGTGCTCCGGCTGCCGCCAGCGCTTTTGCCGTGTCATATTCACAGTTCGTGCCCGGAAAGACCGGAATCAATACCCGGGGCTTGGTCTGCCGAATTTTGGGACCGCGCCGGGTCTGTGCCGGATAAGAGAAGTTTTCCACCGTTTCCTGGTCGGCATCTGTAGATGTTTTTCCGACCTGATTGCAGGGAAATACATCTTCCAATTTATTTTCATACAAGGCGTACGGTTCTTCCAAATCGACTGCTTTTTCGCCCCATTTCAACTGTAACGGGGAAACCGTTGTTCCCAGTAGAACGCCGACTTCGTCATCCGAAGTCAATTCCACCACAAACGCGCCGTAATGATAGGCAAACAGCACGGACAGGTCGACACTTGCGTCAAAGGTAAATCCGATTCGGTTGCCCATCGTCATTTTGAAGATCGCTTCGGCAACGCCGCCGTAAGTGGGCGTGTATACCGCCGCCGCTTTTTTGCTCCGAACCAAATCGGTAACGGTTTGGAATGTTTGCAGTAGGGATTCGGTTACAGGCAGCCCGTTTTCGTCATATTGCGGCTGCAACAGCACTACGCGATGGCCGGCCTGCTTGAATTCCGGACTGATCACCTGGTCCACCGTTCCGGTCGTTACCGCAAACGAAACCAACGTCGGCGGAACATCCAGTTGTTCGAACGATCCGCTCATGGAGTCTTTTCCGCCGATTGCGGCGATTTGCAGTTGCTTTTGGGCCTCAAACGCGCCCAGCAGTGCCGCCAGCGGTTTGCCCCAACGGGCAGGGTCCTGCTTGGGTTTTTCAAAATATTCCTGAAAAGTCAGGTAAACGTCTTCAAAACAAGCACCCGTTGCAATCAGTTTGCTGACCGATTCAATCACGGCCAGATACGCTCCGTGATATGGGCTCTTTTCGGATATAAACGGGTTGTAGCCCCATGATAAAAACGAGCAGGTGGACGTGTCTTTGTCTTCCACAGAGATTTTATGAACCATCGCCTGAATCGGGGTTTTTTGATAGGTGCCACCGAACGGCATCAATACCGTTCCCGCGCCGATCGTGGAGTCAAATCGTTCCGAGAGTCCTCGTTTGGAACAGATATTGAGGTCTTGTGCCAATGCACGCAGGCCGGACTGGAAGTCTGCCGGCAGTTGTTTTTCAAACGGTTGCGGTGCTTGCGGCGCAATGGTGATATGTTTTTCGGCTCCGTTGGAGTTGAGAAACTCGCGAGACAGGTTTACAATCGTATTCCCGTTCCAGCTCATCGTCAGATACGGATCTTGTTTTACGGTTGCCACTACGGTCGCTTCCAGGTTTTCGGCTTTGGCCAACTCACAAAATGCTGGGACGTCTTCTTGAGCGACGACGACCGCCATCCGTTCCTGCGATTCGCTGATCGCCAGTTCGGTTCCGTCCAGTCCTTCATACTTTTTAGGAACAGCGTTTAAATCAATGTCCAGCCCGTCGGCCAGTTCTCCGATTGCAACCGAAACGCCGCCCGCGCCAAAGTCGTTGCAGCGCTTAATCAGCCGCGAGGCTTTTGGATTGCGGAATAACCGTTGCAGTTTGCGCTCTTCCGGTGCATTTCCTTTTTGGACTTCTGCGCCGCAGCTTTCCAACGATTGTATATTATGAGATTTGGACGACCCGGTTGCACCGCCGCAGCCATCTCGGCCGGTTCTGCCTCCCAATAAAATCACTTTGTCCGAGGGTTGCGGCCGTTCTCTGCGTACATTTTCTGCGGGGGCGGCTGCAATCACGGCGCCGATTTCCATCCGTTTTGCCGCATAGCCCGGATGATAAATTTCATCAACCTGGCCTGTTGCCAATCCGATTTGGTTGCCGTAAGAACTATATCCGGCGGCCGCCGTTGTGACAATCTTACGCTGCGGCAATTTCCCCTCCATGGTTTGGCTGACGTCAACGGTCGGATCGGCTGCGCCGGTGACACGCATTGCGGCGTAAACATAACTCCGGCCCGAAAGCGGGTCGCGGATCGCGCCGCCGATACAGGTTGCCGCGCCGCCGAACGGTTCAATCTCCGTGGGGTGATTGTGTGTTTCGTTTTTAAACAGCAGCAGCCAGGGTTCGGTTTTGCCTCCAATCTGCACGTCCATCTTCACGGTGCAGGCATTGATTTCTTCGGATTCGTCCAACTTTTCCAACAGCCCTTGCCGGCGCAGATATTTGGCAGCCAGCGTGGCAATATCCATCAGATTTTGCGGTTTTGTGCGTCCCAGTTGCTCCCGGGTTTGCAGATAATCCTCGTACGCTTTTTGCAACAGCGCGTCCTCAAACTGCACCCCGTCAATGGTCGTTAAAAAGGTGGTATGCCGGCAGTGGTCGGACCAATAGGTATCGATCATCCGGATTTCGGTAATGGTCGGATCCCGTTTTTCGCTGATAAAATAATCCCGGCAAAAACGCAGATCGTCTAAATCCATTGCCAACGCATAATCGGCAAGAAAACGGCGCAGACCGTCTTCGTCCAGCTGCCGGAACCCATCCAGGGTTTGTACCGTCGTCGGTACCGTATATTCTGCCTTTAGGGTCTCGGGCTTTTCAGCCGATGCCAGGCGAGCCTCTACGGGGTTGATCACGTATTTTTGAATGGCGGCCAAATCGGAATCGGACAAATTGCCGTACAAAACATAAACCTTGGCAGAGCGAACGGTAGGCCGCTCCGCTTTGGAGATAATCTGAATACATTCTTCTGCCGAATTGGCCCGTTGGTCAAACTGACCCGGCAAATACTCCACCGCAAACGAAATTCCGTCTGCCGGCGGCTCTTCGGTCACCGTGTCCAACTGCGGTTCGGAGAAAACGGTCTTTTTACACTGTTCAAATAATTCGGGGTCGATATTCTCCACATCATACCGGTTCAAAATCCGCAGATCGGTCAATGCTTCAATGCCCAACAGCCCGCACAAGTCTTCTTTGAGTGCATGGGCTTCGTGTGCAAAAGGTTGTTTCTTTTCGACATATATTCTATAAACCATGCCGTTAATCCTCCCGTAAAGCAAGCGCTTTTTTACCGATATCTGACCGGTAATACGCGTTTTCAAAGTGGGTATTGCGTACCGTTGTGTAAGCTTTTTCAATCGCCTCGCGCAGTGTCGGGGCCGTCTCGGTAATACCTAACACCCGTCCGCCGCCGGTAACCAGCTTGCCGTCTTTCTGTTTTGCGCCGGCAACATAAATCAACGAATGATCCTGCGGCAGGGTGATTTCAAATCCGGTTTCATATTTTTGCGGATACCCGTCCGACGCCATGACCACGCAGCAGGCGCAGTCTTTGCTGAACGACACTTTTGCCTGGTCGAGCGTCCCGGCCTGCACGTGCATCATAATCTCCAGCAGATCGCTTTGCAGCAGCGGCAAAACAACCTGGGTTTCCGGGTCGCCGAATCGGCAGTTATATTCAATCACCTTCGGCCCGTCTTGGGTCAGCATCAGACCAAAATACAAACATCCGCGGAATGTTCTTCCCTCCTGGTTCATCGCCTCGATGGTCGGTCTGAAAATCGTCCGCATACATTCGTCTGCAATGCTTTCGGTATAATACGGATTGGGCGCAATGGTGCCCATGCCTCCGGTATTTAATCCTTCGTCGTTATCCTTAGCCCGCTTGTGGTCCATGGAAGAAACCATCGGAATAATGGTCTTTCCGTCCGTAAAGGTCAAAACCGACACTTCGGGGCCTTCCAAAAATTCTTCAATCACAATCCGGCTTCCGCTTTCGCCAAATACCTTGTCTTCCATCATCGACCGTACAGCCTGTTCGGCCTGTTGTCTGGTTTGGGCAATGATGACGCCTTTGCCCAGCGCCAGTCCGTCCGCTTTAATCACCGTGGGACACGGTGCCGTTTTTAGATATTCCAACGCTTGCCCCGCCTGGTCAAAAACTTCGTACCGAGCTGTTGGAATGCCGTATTTTTTCATCAGCTGTTTGGCAAATACTTTGCTGCCTTCGATCATTGCCGCATTTTTTTGCGGGCCAAAGCAGGGGATCCCAGCTTGCTGCAATTGATCCACCGCCCCTAATACCAAGGGGTCGTCCGGTGCCACAATGGCAAAATCAATTGCATGTTCTACCGCAAACTGTGTGATTTTATCGATCTCTTTTGCGCCGATGTCTACGCACTGCGCATCTTCGGCAATGCCGCCGTTTCCGGGCAGGGCATAGATCGTTTCAACGTTGGGGTTCTGCTTAATTTTTTTGATAATGGCGTGTTCTCTTCCGCCGCCTCCGACAACCAGAATCTTCATCGCTGCATCCCTCCTCTGTTCGCATCAGTGATGGAACAACCGCATGCCGGTAAAGGCCATGGCAATGCCGTATTGGTCGCAGGCCTCAATCACCAGATCATCACGGATAGAACCGCCCGGCTGAGCAATATAACGTACACCGCTCTTTGCTGCCCGGTCAATATTGTCGCCAAACGGGAAGAACGCGTCCGAGCCCAGTGCAACGTCTTGAATCGTTGCCAAGTAAGCTTGTTTTTGTTCTTTGGTAAACGGTTCGGGGCAAACGCTGAACAGTTTTTGCCATTGACCGTCCGCTAACACGTCCTGCGCGTCGTCTGAAAGATATACGTCAATCGCATTGTCGCGTTCCGGCCGCTTTACCTGCTCCAAAAACGGCAGATTCAGTACTTTTTCATGCTGTCTCAAATGCCACAGGTCCGCCTTGTTTGCCGCCAGTCTGGTGCAGTGAATCCGTGACTGCTGTCCGGCGCCGACGCCGATGGCCTGTCCGTCCTTGGCAAAGCAGACCGAATTGGACTGCGTATATTTCAGCGTAATCAGCGCAATGATCAAATCCCGCTGTGCTTGTGGGGATAGTTGTTTGTTTTGTGTGACGATATTCGTCAGCAGCGAGGCGTCAATGGTAAAGTTGTTGCGCCCCTGTTCAAACGTGATGCCGAAAACCTGCTTGCGTTCAATTTCTTCCGGCTCATACTGTTCGTCGATCTGTACAATATTGTAATTGCCTTTGCGCTTGGTTTTCAAGATTTGCAGTGCTTCGTCCGTATATCCGGGGGCAATGATGCCGTCCGAAACTTCACGGGCAATCAGTTTTGCCGTCGTCGCGTCGCAGACGTCGCTGAGTGCAATCCAGTCCCCAAACGAAGACATGCGGTCCGTCCCTCTTGCCCGTGCATAAGCGGTGGCCAAAGGCGATTCGTCCAGCCCCTCGATATCATCGACAAAGCACGCTTTTTTCAAACATTGCGGCATGGGAATCCCGACCGCGGCCGAGGTGGGGCTGACATGTTTAAAAGAAGTTGCCGCCGGCATGTTCAGAGCCTGTTTCAATTCCCGTACCAGCTGCCAGCTGTTAAAGGCGTCCAAGAAGTTGATGTATCCGGGTTTTCCGGACAAGATTTGGATCGGCAGATCCCGGTTTGAATCCATATAGATGCGGGCCGGTTTTTGGTTGGGGTTACAGCCGTATTTCAGTTCAAATTCTTTCATGATTCCATCTCCTGTGTGTTTTTGTTGATCAGCCGGTCTTCGATTTTGCCGGTTTCAAGATTGCAATACCGAACGTACAGTGAAATCTTGTTTTGCTCATCCAGGTTGTCCCAGATCTCACTGGTAAAATCATCAATGCTGTCGGGAATAACTACCCGTTCGGGTTCTCCGGCAAAGGTCGGAATGGGATTTCCGTCGCAGATATAGGTATGTAAAAAATGTCCCAAACCGGGAATGGCCGAATAAGAAAAGGTATACCGGGAACAAGCGGACCCGTCCGCATCAGCCGATTTCAGAATACTCATCTTATACGTAAAGTCGGTCGGCGTAAACGTAATCATGCCGCTGATACGCGGGGTAAAGTTGGGATAATCTGGCTCAAAACACCGGGTATCCAGCGCCTGTTCAAACGTTTTGTCTTCGCGCAGAAAAGTGCGGATCGTGTCGGTCTGATCTCCGTTGGTTACAATCAGGTTGTTTTGCCAAGTACGAACCGGCGCGTAAATAATCAGCGACGGATCTTCCACTTTACTTTCATCAAACGGATAAATTTTAATTTCATCGTTGCCTTCCCGGACAAATACGCGGTTGCGGCTGTTTTCACTGCGACCCATAATAAAGTAGGCGGCCACGGCATTTTTTCCGTTTTCGGATTTGCCCAGCACAATGCCTCTGCCTACATAAGAATTTCCGCTCAGCAAGGACCGGATTCGGTTTATTTTATAAATATCCATCTTTCATTTCTCCCGTTTCTGTTTTGGTAATAGGGGGGGGGGATTTCTGTCGTTTTTATCTGCTCGGCCGAGAACTGCCTGATCCATGTTGGTGCAGGGGCTGTTCTTGTTTTTGGTTTGCCCCAGCGAGGATCATTTCATCCGTACCGGTGCAGGGTTTCTATTGTTTTTTTCTGTCCGTCGCCGACCGTTCTGTCCGCGTCGGCGCAGAAAAGTGTGGTCGCCGCTGCATTTCCGGTGCGTCTTTCGATTTTTCTACGGTGGCACGGCAGTTTCTATCGTTTTACCTTATGCCCGATGACCGCTCCGTCTATCTCGGTGCAGAAAAATTATATTGTTTTTGCACGATAACGATTCTGCTCGTATCGGTGCAGCCTGTTTTATTTTGTTTTTTGTTTGGCCAGCCGGCGTGATACTTCTTCGGCTGCGCGCGGCAGCAGTTTCCACTCCGCCTGTTCCATCACACGTCGCTGCAGGGTTTGCGGCGTGTCAGATTTCAAAATCCGAACCGGTTGTTGGGCGATAATTTCGCCGCCGTCCGGAACTTCGTTGACATAGTGTACGGTGGCGCCCGTTACCTTAACGCCGTAGGCCAGAGCCGCTTCATGAACCTTTAACCCGTAAAATCCTTTTCCGCAAAAGGACGGAATCAGAGACGGGTGGATATTAATCATCCGTTTTTCGTATTGCCGGGTAAACGACGCGCTCAAAATACTCATAAATCCGGCTAACACAATCAAATCAATCTCGTTTTCGCGCAGCGCGGCAAGCAGTTGCTGCTCAAATTCTTCCTGGCTTTTTCCTGCTTTTTCAACAATGCAAACGGGGATCCCGTTTTCACGGGCCCGGGTGACCGCATAAGCGTCGGCATGGTTGGAAACCACCAGCGTGAGAACGCCGCTTTTCAGCCGCCCCTGGTTTTGTGCGTCGATCAATGCCTGCAGATTGGTTCCACCGCCGGAGACAAACACCGCAATGCGGGTTTTGGGAAAAGGTGTGCTTAGCATATTTTTACACTTTCCTCCGATTTTTCTGTCTGGCCCATGATATAGGCGTCCTGCCCGTGTTCTTTCAAAATAGCCAGCGCCTGGTCGGCGTCGTTTTTATCTACTACAACGCTCATGCCCACGCCCATGTTAAAGGTGTTAAACATATCCCGCTCCGGAATCTTTCCGGTCTTGGCAATCAGGTCAAAAATCGGCAGAATGCGAAGACTTGCCTTGTCAATCTTTACGCCGAATCCGTCCGGAATGCTGCGGGGAATATTTTCATAAAATCCGCCGCCCGTAATATGCGAAACGGCCTTTACGGTAATCTGTTCAAACAATGCCAGCATCGGCTTCACATAGATTTTAGTCGGTGTCAACAGTGCTTGCCCAATGGATTGACCGCCCAGCTCTGCCACCGGGGCGTTCAGGTCGCTGTTTTCTACGTCAAATACCCGACGAACCAGCGAAAAACCGTTGGAGTGGACGCCGCTTGACGGCAGCGCAATCACAACGTCGCCTTCGCGGATGGTGCGGTTGTTTAAGATTTTGTCTTTGTCCACTACGCCGACCGAAAAGCCGGCCAGATCATATTCGTCTTCGGGATAAAAGCCCGGCATTTCAGCCGTTTCTCCGCCGATCAGAGAACATCCTGCCTGTACGCAGCCCTCCGCAACGCCCGAAACGATCGTCGCCACTTTTTCGGGACGGTTTTTGCCGACCGCCACGTAATCCAAAAAGAACAGAGGCTTTGCGCCGCAGCAGATAATATCATTGACGCACATCGCCACGCAGTCAATGCCCACCGTGTCGTGCTTGTCCATTAAAAATGCCATTTTCAGTTTGGTGCCCACGCCGTCCGTTCCGCTGACTAAAACCGGGTGCTGAATCCCTGTCATGTCCAGTTCAAACAGTCCGCCAAATCCGCCGATATCGGACAGTGCTCCGCCGGTCATAGTCCGTGCGATATGCTGTTTCATCAGTTCAACTGCTTTGTATCCGGCTGTGATATCTACGCCGGCTTGTTTGTAGCTTTCGCTGTAACTTTTCATGGGTTACCCTCTTTTCTTTCCAATCTTGTTTTCGAATCGGTCTTTGCAGGTCTCTGTGGGAACCTGTGTCGGATAATCCGCCGAGAAGCATGCGTCACAATATCCGCAGCCCTTTTCCGTTCCGATTAGCATCGACAAATTATCTACATTCAAATATCCCAGGCTATCTACCCCGATAATTTTTTCAATTTCGGCAATCGAGTGCTGGCAGGCAATCAAAACATCTTTGGAATCGATATCGGTGCCGTAATAACAGGGGTTGAGGAATGGCGGGGAAGAAATACGCATGTGTACTTCTTTGGCGCCGGCGTCACGCAGCAGTTTGACGATTCTTGCCGAAGTTGTTCCGCGAACAATCGAGTCGTCAATCAAAACCACACGTTTGCCTTTCACGGTTTCCGAAATGGGGTTCAGTTTAATTTTTACTTTGTTTTCTCTGGATTTTTGTCCGGGCGAAATAAAGGTACGGCCGATGTACCGGTTTTTGATAAATCCAACGCCGTACGGGATGCCCGACTGCCGAGAATAACCAATCGCCGCGTCAATACCGGAATCCGGAACGCCGATAACCACGTCGGCTTGTACCGGATGTTCCATCGCCAAGCACGCGCCTGCTTTCAGACGTGCATTGTGCACGCTGCGCCCGTCGAGAACCGAGTCCGGTCTTGCAAAATAAATATACTCAAAAATACAAACCGTCGGTTTGGCCTGTCCGCAATGGTCTCGGATCGAGCGAATCCCGTTTTCGTCAAATACAACGATTTCGCCCGGTTCGATATCTCGGATCAATTTTGCGCCGGTTGCATCCAATGCGCAGGATTCTGATGCCACAACATATTTTCCGTCTTCCGTCATGCCGTAGCAGAGGGGGCGGAATCCGTTCGGGTCACGAACGGCGATCAGTTTAGACGGCGACATAATAACCAACGAATAAGCGCCTTTGATTCTGTCCATCGCCCGATTAACCGCCTCTTCGATCGACGGCGCCCCCAGGCGTTCTTTGGTGATGATATAAGAAATGACTTCGGTGTCGGATGTGGTGTGAAAAATGGATCCTTCCAGTTCCAGTTCCTGCCGTAGCTCGTAGGAGTTGACCAGATTACCGTTATGCGCCAGCGCCATTTTCCCCTTAATATGATTCACAACAATGGGCTGGCTGTTTAGCCGGTCGGTGGCCCCGGTCGTTCCGTAGCGAACATGTCCGATGGCCATATTCCCATCACCCAGTTTTTGCAGCACGTCCGAGGTGAATACGTCATTGACCAACCCTAAATCTTTATAGTAGTTAAATACGCCGTCGTCGTTAATCACGATCCCACAGCTTTCCTGCCCTCGGTGCTGTAATGCAAACAGACCGTAATAAACGTCGGTGGCCAACGATTCGCATCGATTGCTGAATATGCCGAATACGCCGCACTCTTCTTTGATTTTTTTCATAGATAACTCTCCGTTTTTTATGATTCGATAACAAAGTTGAACACGGCTTGCCGTGTTCAACTTAAAATACAATTATTCGCCCAGCAGACGTCTGCGGATTTCACGATAAGCGTCTTCAACGCCGCCCATGTCTCTTCTGAACCGGTCTTTATCCAGCTTTTCGTGCGTTACCGCATCCCAGAACCGGCAGGTGTCGGGAGAGATCTCGTCAGCCAGCACAATCGTTCCGTCGGATGTTTTGCCGAATTCCAGCTTAAAGTCAATCAACTCAATATTAACTTCTTTTAAGTAGTCGGTCAAAATCTGATTGATTCGGAGTGCGTAGTCTGCAATTTGGTCCAGTTCCTCCTTGGTGCAGTACTCCATAGCCAAAATATGATATTCATTTACCATCGGGTCGTCAAGCTCATCGCACTTGTAGCAATATTCCAAAACGGTCTTCTTTAATTTTGTTCCTTCTTCAAGTCCCAACCGTTTTGCCAGAGAACCTGCCGCAATATTGCGCACAATAACCTCCAGCGGAATAATCTTTACGCGTTTTACCACGGTATCGGTGTCTGAAAGCTGTTTGACAAAATGGGTGGGAATCCCTTTCTTTTCCAACATCTGCATTAGGTAGTTGGTCACGCGGTTGTTGATGGCGCCTTTGCCCAGAATGGTTCCTTTCTTGGCTCCGTTAAATGCGGTTGCGTCATCCTTGTACGATACGATGCACAGTTGAGGATCGTCGGTTGCAAAAACCTTTTTGGCTTTTCCTTCATACATTTGTTCTCTTTTTTCCATTGTAAAACCCCTCCGAAATCATTTTATATTCAAAAGAAAAAATGCTGTGTAAAAATGGATTTTATTTTTGAGCCGCGGTTTCGCCGAATGAAAGAAATCTTTTTCATCGGTCGCTGATTGAGCAGCTCTATGGTTTTTTAAGCGGCTGCAAACCTGCTTTTAACCTCTTTTTTAATACGCCGTCAGTCTTTGAGTCCGGGGCGAATGCTTCGCATGGAGTTGCAAGACTGGTCACGTATGGCTTACTGTTTCTTTTAAAGATTTAATTGAACTGCTGGCTGATCTGAGCGTCTTTTTTCAGTACTGCAGCGCTGGCATCTTGTCTTTGCTTGTCCAACTTAGCAGCCAGTTGTTTGTCTTCAACAGCTAAAATCTGGATGGCCAGCAGGGCTGCGTTCTTGGCTCCGTCGATGGCAACCGTTGCAACCGGCAGTCCGGACGGCATCTGTACCGTAGACAGTAATGCATCCAGCCCGTCGAGTGTGGAAGATTTCACCGGAATTCCAATGACCGGCAGCGTGGTGTTTGCCGCCATGGCTCCTGCTAAATGCGCGGCCTTCCCGGCTGCTGCGATAATGGCGCCGAAACCGTTTTGACGGGCACTGCGTGCAAAATCACGTGCTTCGTCCGGTGTGCGGTGTGCGGAATAGACGTGTACTTCGGCCGGAACACAAAAATCTTTTAACGTGTCAATGGCTCCTTGGACAACCGGTAAATCGCTGTCGCTGCCCATAATAATCGCTACTTTTTTCATGGAAAATCCTCCTTCAATACAAAAAGGCAGACCTATTTTGCAAACAGGCCTGCCCAGACGGTCGACAATGTATAATTTTCTGCTTCTTTGCGGTACTCCGCTCATCCGTCAGTTACAGAAAACCTATATTATGTGTATAGTATATCATACGCCCAAACGGATGTCAAGACAAAACAAAAAGAAGACATATTTCTGTTAAAAACAAAAGGCGACAGTCAAAATTTTTCGTGCAAACGCGGATACACAAGCGCTTTGATCATGTCTTCGGAGTCCGTATCCGGAAAGCAAAGCCTCAAAGCCGGTTCTTTGCCTGCCGTTTTGTGTAGAGTGTATTGAAAATGTATAAAAAACCATTGCGGATTTTATTCAAAACAAACATTGCCAAACCTGGAAAAAAATTGTATAATAAATAAAAGTTATATTTGGAATAAATGTATGTTTATTCATGATAAATCTGAATCGGGTTCCGCCCGATTGTTGATGGAGGGATTGTATGAAACTGCAAAAAGTATTGGCGCCGCTGCTGGCAGCCGGCATGCTGTTTGGACTGGCGGCCTGTTCCGCGCCTCAGGAGTCCGGAGAGGATGGTACATATAAAGTCGGTATCATTCAGCAGATGGAGCATACGGCACTGAATAGTGCAACAGAAGGGTTTAAAGCCGCATTAACCGAAAAGTTGGGCGACAAGGTGGAGTTTGATTATCAGAACGCGCAGGGTGAGGTTTCCAATTGCGGTACGATCGCGTCAAAATTTGTTTCCTCTAATGTAGATTTGATTTTGGCCAACGCAACCTCTGCCTTACAGGCGGCTTACTCGGCTACGGCAACGATTCCGGTGATCGGCGTATCGATTACGGACTTTGCAACGGCCGGCGTAGAGTTGGATGATTCGGGCAAACCGACCGGGAATGTCACGGGCGTTTCGGATTTGTCTCCGATTGACCGGCAAATGGAACTGTTGAAAAAACTGTGCCCGAACGTACAAAAAGTTGCCATTGTGTATTGTTCTTCTGAACCCAATTCTAAATTCCAGTCTGATCTGGCAGAAGCGGCGTTGGACGAAATGGGCATTGCACATCAGGTTTACACGGTAATGAACACCAACGATATCACAACGGTTGTAACCAAAGCCGTCGCAGAGTGTGACGTGATGTATATTCCGACCGATAACACCATGGCAGATAATATGGGCCTGGTAAAGAATATTACACTGGGCGGCGACAAGAAGGTTCCGGTTATCGCGGGGGAAGAAAATATGTGTAAAGCCGGCGGACTGGCTACATTGTCGGGCAGCTATTACGATATGGGTTATCAAGCCGGCTTGATGGCGTATGAGATTTTGGTCAACGGCAAACAGCCGTCTGATTTTGAGATTCAGTACGTAACGGACGGGTTGGTTGAAAAATATAATCCGGAGATCGCCGAAGAACTTGGCGTAGAGATCCCGGAAGGCATGGTTGCCTTGGATATGGAATAAAAAACGACAAAAACAGCAATGAGCGATGTTTGTTGCTGTTTTTGTATTTTATAGTTGGAGTGATTGTTTCTGATGGCTGATATCATGGTATTTGTAAACTCTCTGCCGAGTGCGGTCGTGCAGGGGTTGATCTGGGGTATTATGGCGCTGGGCGTTTATATTACGTACCGGATTTTGAATTTTGCCGATTTGTCGGTAGACGGTAGTTTTGTGACGGGCGGCGCAGTGTGCGTGATGCTTTTGTCGTGTGGGTGGAATGTTTGGCTGGCGATGCTGATGGCGCTGCTTGCCGGAATGGCCGCCGGGTTTATGACCGGATTTTTCCACACCGTAATGGGGATTCCCGACATTCTGTCCGGGATTTTAACGCAGCTGAGCCTGTATTCGATCAATATGGCCATTATGCTGGAGCGGTCCAATGTTCCCATCTCTCGGCCAGCCAAGGATTTGGTATTAAATGCCAGAGATGTCGGCAATCCGCAGCGCTGGTATATCCCGGTGCTGATTTGTGTGGCGGTGGTCGCGGTGGTGATCGCCATTATGTATTGGTTTTTCGGTACCGAAGTCGGCTGTTCGATTCGGGCAACCGGGTGCAATCCGAATATGGCGCGTGCACAAGGGATCAACACGAATATTTCTAAAATGCTTGGATTAGTCATTTCCAACGGAATCGTGGCTTTTTCGGGCGCGTTATTTGCACAGTACAGCAATGCGTCTGATGTCAACGCGGGCCGCGGCGCCATCGTTATCGGTTTGGCGGCGGTCATTATCGGTGAGGTTGTTATGGGCAAACGATTCAACTTTGCCTATCGGCTTGCCAGTGTGGTGGTTGGAGCCATTTTGTATTACATTGTAATCACGCTTGTTATTCAATTGGGTCTGCCGACCTTGTACCTGAAGTTGCTGAGCGCGGTGGTCGTTGCAATCTTCCTTGCCGTGCCGTATATTAAGGGGAAATATTTTACACGCGGGGTTCCCGATAAAGTGTTAAAATCTATACGCGGCGGAGGAAATGACAATGCTTGAATTGAATAACATCTATAAGATATTTAATCCGGGAACGGTCAATCAGAAAGTCGCTTTAAACGGGGTCAGTCTTACCTTGCAGGATGGGGATTTTGTTACCGTAATCGGCGGCAACGGCGCCGGAAAATCCACTTTGTTAAATGCGATTGCCGGGGTTTGGCCGGTTGATTTCGGAACGATTCTGATTGACGGGATCAATATTACCAAAATGCCGGAACATAAGCGGGCCAAGTTTATCGGACGTGTTTTTCAAGATCCGATGATGGGTACAGCTTCCACCATGGGCATCGATGAGAATATGGCGTTGGCGCAGCGTCGTGGTAAATTCCACGGATTTAGCTGGGGATCCGGCCGTAAAGAGCGTGAAGCATATCGCCGCAAACTGCAGTCTCTGGGGCTGGGTTTGGAAGATCGGTTGACTTCAAAAGTTGGGCTGTTGTCAGGTGGACAACGGCAGGCTGTAACGCTGTTGATGGCTTCTTTACAGCGTCCCAAATTATTGTTGTTAGATGAGCATACCGCGGCCTTAGACCCCAAAACGGCAGAAAAAGTTTTGGAATTGTCCGACCGCATTATTGCCGAAAACAATCTGACCGCCATGATGGTCACGCATAATATGAAAGCGGCGATCACGCACGGGAATCGGTTGATTATGATGCATGAAGGCCAGATCATTATCGATGTGAGTGGAGAAGAAAAACAAAAACTGACCGTAGAAGATTTGCTGCAAATGTTCGAGCGGGCCAGCGGCGCAGAATTTGCCAATGACCGTACATTGTTGTCAGATTGACGGTATTGATTGATTGCAGAACGGAGTGATCCTATGAGTTTTGATGCAGAGCGGGTAAAAGAAGAGGTTGTTTGTTGGATTCGGCAGTTTTTTGAACAGAACGGTCCGGGATGTCGGGCGGTCTTAGGGATTTCCGGCGGAAAAGACAGTTCGGTTGCTGCGGCGCTGTGTGTGCAGGCTTTGGGCCGGGAACGCGTTGTAGGGGTATTAATGCCCAACGGGGTTCAGTCGGATATTGATGTGTCGCGGGCGTTGGTTTCTTTCTTGCAAATCCCGCATTATGAAGTTAATATCGGGTCGGCTTTTCAGGGGCTGACGGCAGAATTGGAGCAGCAGGTCGGAGAGCTTTCGCAGCAAACTTTATTTAATTTGCCGGCTCGGTTGCGGATGTCTACGGTATATGCCGTATCGCAGACTTTAAACGGGCGTGTTGTCAATACCTGTAACTTGTCTGAAGATTGGATCGGGTATTCAACGCGGTATGGAGACAGTGTCGGCGATTTCAGTCCGCTTTCGCATTTGACCGTGCAGGAAGTGCGCCAGATCGGCCGGGTATTGGGATTGCCGTCAATGTTTGTAGATAAGGTTCCGTCGGATGGCCTTTGCGGTCAGACCGATGAAGAAAAACTGGGCTTTACCTACGAGGTTTTAGATCGGTATATCCGTACCGGAGAATGTGATGACGCAGCGGTCAAAGCGCGCATTGACGAGTTGCACCAGAAGAACTTATTTAAATTGCAGCTCATGCCTTCTTTTGAATATCAGCCTCAATAAGGCAATCAGTTTTCGCGTTTGATCTTGCCGCGATTTTCGGATCGGCGCGCCGGGAAAGGCCATGAACGTTGTTTTCAAACGGTGTTGTTTGGGTTCTCAAAACGGTGAGCTTATCAAGGAGTCGTCTTTTCGGTTGAGGGCCTAATGCGGTTGCCGAATCCAAGGCGGGTAAGAGAAGAAAGTACAGCATGCGGGCATTGGATCAAAAAACAGGATATGTTATAAGTGACAGGCGGTACGGGATTTCCGTGCCGCCTTGCTGTATACTAAAAAGAGAATATTTATTCATTTTTTATGATGCTGATTTTAGTTTTTGGTTCAAAAAATGAAGTAATTTTCATGTTTAAAAGTTTTTTGTTGATGTTCTTATTTTTTAAAACTGCAAAAATATACAAAAATAAAGCAGTCCGGGTTCAAAAATTTTCATGAAAATATTCACAACGCTATTGACGAATCG
>CDZQ01037396.1_pt1 | contig 35596 bp, 36 predicted proteins | sample 554831 | NCBI WGS metagenome assembly CDZQ01 (sample SAMEA3182112, study PRJEB8094) | gut metagenome | biome: human; feature: gut; material: Stool; isolation source: human stools | place: Canada | collected 2013-05-06 | reverse complement strand
GACGACGGCAAAAGAAAAAAGCCGTCGTTCAGCAGCCCATACCCATGCCCTTATGAAATTACGGCGGCTTTGAATAAATCAAGGCCGCCGTTCTTTTTGCCCCCACGTAGAATGACGACGCCCTGACTCTGGCGAAATCGACGGCTTATGGAGGGAACCGCCATGAAGCAAGGAGCGTTTCGACAAAATAAAACGAGGTTTGCACCGTCAAAAAAAGCCTGTCCCCGTCGTCGGGGACAGGCGACCATGAGTATGTACTATACCATATAAATCAACTTCATAGCACTTCTATTTTCGCCCGGTTGGTCTATGGCCTGCCGGGCGAATTTTGTCGGTTCCTGTGGTTTTTCGGTGCGGGCCGGAGCTGCCGCATTGTTACTGATGAAAGGAGTGGTGAAAGCAGCTTTATCTTCTCATTCTCCCGCAGATCGGGGGTGAGAAGACGAAAGAATACACCCCTGATGATGTGAAATATTGTCAGTTCGACCATTACTGCAAGCTGGTTCTATACCATGAAGCGATTGACTATCTGCGGGAAATGCAGAGATACCGCAAGTACCAAATATCCTTAGAGGATATTTCCCCGGCTCAATGGGACAAGTTCTCCACACGGGACGAATACCCCAGCGACAGCTTTGTGTTTTCGGCCTTTGGCTATGCCCTACATATCCAGGATGAGCTGGTGGCCGGAGCCTTTGCCAGCCTGCCAAAAGACGAACAGAGTATTTTGATTCTCCGCTTTGTTCTGGATTTGACTGACGAAGAAATTGGTTGTCTGATGGGAATGTCCCGCAGCGCCGTCCAGCGGCACCGTACCAAGGCCCTGAATGAATTGCGGAAACGATTGGAGGACGACGGAGGGAGGAAAGCGAAATGAAGCAGCCAACTTTCTACGGGCGGGAGCTGTTGCCCTTGTCTGTGATTGAGGCGGCCCACGCCGGTGATTCGCTGGCCGTGGAAAGTGTATTGCGATATTATGACGGCTACATGAATAAGCTGTGTACCCGGACACTCTACAATCTGGACGGTTTGCCTCATGTGCGGGTGGATGAATACATGAAACACCGCTTGCAGGCAAAGCTCACGGAAGTCATCGTAAACAAGAAATAGCAAAGACAAAGGAAGCCGTCAAGGGTCGAGATGAACGCTCCGCGCCCTTGACGGCTTCCTCCACCTTTGCTGTGTGGTAACCAAGCGGGCGCAAGCAGAAATCCGCTTCCGCCCGGTGCTATTATGACGTTTGTGCCTACGCATTTAGAGGGTAGAAAGGCCCGATACTACTGGGCGTTTCTGGCGTGGTTGGGCTGCTGGAAGTACCATACCATTCTTACCCCTGTAAATGCAGTTTGAAATGCGTAGAATAGTTTGACTTTGTGCGTATTTAGGTATAAAATAATATTACCTTACACGTTTGGCTGTAAGGGCGGAGCATTTCTGTCAAGTCTGGCCGAATTGATGTTTCTATGAGTAACGTTACACATAGAACCACCAATTCTAGGTTGGGTTCGTTGAACATGATACTCCTTTCCAGTATGATTATACTACGGAACGCTATCAGATGCACCCAGGACAATAATGTTCATGTACCTGCCTGCTAACTTAGGGATGTTGTCCCCCATTGTTAGCAGGCATGATGCATTTTAGGGGGGAATTATGAAAACTCAAAAAGAATATAATCAATGTCAACAACCTATATCTTGTCATAATTGTAGTTCAAACCAGATATGTCAAGCATGGGTTGACTTTGTTAAACACCACAATGATACTAAGCCTTATGCACATTTTGATCTGCGCGTGTCGTTATCCATGCCTTCAATTAGAAAATACGTAATGGATCGGACTAAAATAGTTACACACAGTTTTTATCCTTTTATCCACTTTGAGAAGAAAAACTCTCGTTATGGAAAGAAAGGGCCTAAAAAGCCACGAGAGCTATACTACTGCTCACATTTAGATAGGTGTGTATATCAGCGATATGCATTTTTATTGAACTACCAGTATAATATTTGGGCTTGTGAAAATAACATAGATGACGTTGCAATTGCATATCGAGATAACTTAGGGAAAAACAATATTGATTTTGCCAAGGATGCTTTTGATGCAATACGCAGCTTTCCTCAGTGCTTCATTTTAGTAGGTGATTTTACTAATTTCTTCGACAACTTGGAACATCAATATCTCAAGAAAATGATGTGCGAAGTGCTTGGTGTTGAGCGTTTGCCTCAAGATTACTTTTCTGTTTTCAAAAACATCACCCGTTTTTCAAGCTGGGACTGGAAAGACATTGTAAAGGCAGCTGGCGAAAACATTGCAGAAAGAGGTGTTCGCAAAAAAATCAATAGTAAAGAGACATTGCTGACTAAGGAACAATTTCAGAAAAACAAAAAAGATATAAAAAAGAATATTTCTGGGGTGGGCGTTCCGCAAGGTTCCCCAGTTAGCGCTGTACTATCCAACATTTACATGATAAAGTTTGATAAAGACATTAAGCGTTATGTAACCAGCAAAGGCGGGATTTATATGCGCTATTCAGACGATTTTATCATTGTCTTGCCATACGAGAGAGATGCCGAAATCGCGGATTTTACAAGCTACATTTTTTCCTATGTAGAATCAATGAAAGGACTTATTGATTTACAAAAGGAAAAGACTTCTTGCTATACTTATAAGGACGAAGTAATCTACGAGGGTGATCAGCCATCTAGCATAAATTACTTAGGATTTCTATTCGATGGTAAAAGCATTAGAATAAGGCCACGCGCGATAACAAAATATTATTACAGGATGCGTCGAAAAGCTCACACAATTGGACGCAGTAATTGGATATCATCTAAAGGCAGACATATATCGGCAAAAGAACTATATAGTATTTACTCTCGTAATGATGAAAAGCAAACGTTTATTGACTATGCAAAAAAGGCAAAGGGGATATTGAAACTTAATGATCAAGAAGCAAATGCCTTAATAAAGCATCATAAACGAAAAATCGCTATGGCTATAAAAGAAGGCCAGAAAAAATAAGAAGAACGCTCATGATTCTCAATCGTGGAATCATGAGCGTTCTTTTAGCAGCACCTGTTTGTCAGCCGTTAAGTTCAATTAGCTCTTGATACTTCCTTATCGGTGTTCAACTAAAGGCGGGGCGCGTTTGATCCCAGTGTAAACGTCCATGGGAGCAAGGGCCTCAGCCCTCCCCTTTCAGGCGGAGGGGAGGGCCCTGAAAGGCATATACTTGATTGCAGGCAGAGAGCACATCCGGTTCGTGGGACGCCAGGATCACCGGCGTGCCCAGCGCCCGCAGCCGGGAGAGCAGTCGGCCCCGTCGGTCCTGATCCACCCCGGTGAACGGTTCGTCCAACAGCAGGCAATCGCCCCCCAGGGCGATGCACCTGGCCAGAGCCAACCGCCGGGCCATGCCGCCGGACAGGGCAGAGGGGAAGCGGTCCCCCTCTCCCTCCAGTTCGACAAAGGCCAGCCATGCATCGGCTTCTCCCCGGCGTTGCCGGGGGAGCACGTCGGTGATATGCTGGCGGACGGTGCGCCAGGGAAGCAGGCGGTTTTCCTGAAAGAGAAAGGCGGTCCTGGATGGATCCAGGCCAGAAACGGTGCCCGACTGGGGCCGGATCAGCCCGCCCAGTACCCGCAGCAGGGTGGTTTTGCCGCAGCCGGAAGGCCCGGTGAGGGCGGCCAGCCCCTCGAGGGGCAGCTCCAGAGAAAAATGGTCCAGAACCACTGTTTCCCCATAGGCCAGACACAGACGGTCCAGAACGATCACAGTGTATTCCCCCTCCCCATTAGCAGGCGGCGCACCAGGCCCTCCAGAAGAAGGGACAGGGCAATGATGACCAGAGTCCAGGCAAAGAGTTCCGGAGTTTCCAGAGCCGTGCGGGCTTGGGAGATTTCCGTGCCAATGGCCAACTTGGGCGGGCAGATGACCTCGGCGGCCACCCCGGACTTCCAAGCCAGCCCCATGCAGGTGAGCAGACCGCTGGTGAAGTGGGACCGGAGGGAAGGCAAATAGATCAGACGCACGGTTTTCCACGGGGAGAAGCGGTAGGCCCGGGCCAGCTCCAGAAGCTGCCCATCGGTGGAGCGCAGCCCCGCGTCCAGATTGCCCCAGATGACAGGCAGCACCATCAGGGCGGATACCACACCGGGGATGCGGGTGCGGTTGACCCACAAGTAGAGCAACAGGATGAAGCACACCACCGGCGTGGCCCGGATTACCCGGATGGCAGGAGCCAGAATGTATTCTCCCCAGCGAAAGCGGTAGGTAAGCGCAGCTAGCAGGCCGCCTAGAAAACAGCCAAAGGCTAGGCCGCCGAGGATGCGCCCCAAGGAGGCGATAGCCGCCAGCCAAAAATTTCCGGTTGCTGCTAGAGCGGCCAACGACCGGACCACCGACAATGGGGAGGGAAGCAGCAGGTCACGCCCAACCCAAAGGGCCGCAAGCTGCCATACCCCCAGCCAGATGGCTGGGGGTATGATGATCTTCTGCAGTTTTTTGATAGGCTCAGGGGACATAGTAGATGGCGTCATCCGGCAGAGAACCGCCCACTGAGGTGGGGTCGGCCTGGTACAGGATGGAGAAGTAGCCGGAGATGGCGGGGGCCATGTCCGCCCCGGCAATATAGGTCAGGTGGCACTGGGGAATGGCCGACTTCGCGATAGCAGCAGAGGGAGTGATGCCAAAGCTGGCCACCAGCTCTGCGGCCTCGTCCACATTGTGGCTGACATAGTCGATGGAGGCCTCATACTCCGCCAGAAAAGCGGCCACCGCCTCGGGATGCTCCTCCAGATACTCCGTGCGGGCCACCACGGCGGTCATAATCAGCTGACTGCCAGTGTTCAGATCGTTCCACTCCTCAGTGACATCCAGGGCGGCACGGATCTGGCCTTCACTTTGCAGGATGGCGGCGGTGGCGGCGGGGACGGGCAGCATAGCTACCTCCGCCTCTCCGGTCATCAGCTTCTGGGTGATCTCGCTGGCCTCGGCAAAGAGGATGGTTACGTCCTTGTCAGGATCCAGGCCGTTCTGCTCCAAGATATAGCGCAGCACATACTCCGGATTAGCCCCTTGGCCCGCGGACCAGATGGTTTTGCCCGCCAGGTCAGACACCGAGTGGATGGAGGTGCCGCCGCCGCTTTCCAGGATATGAAGTACCCCCAGAGTGCCCAGGGCGATGATCTTCACCCCGCCGTCGGTCTTGTTGTAGAGGTTGACCGCCGCATTGGAGGCCATAGTGGCGATATCCAAGGTGGGCTCGGCATTCGTCAGTCCGGCTACCAACTCGGTGTTATCTGCGGCGATGGTGTAGTCATAGTGGTTGGCGGTGGTACCCGCGTCGCTGTCGCTCATAAGCTTGGCCGCGCCGATGCCCGTGGGACCGGACAGCACGCCCAGGCGGACCGTCTCTCCCTGGGGCTCATGACTTGGTTCGTCGTCGGGGGAGGGAGATGGCTCGTCAGAGGTCACAGGGGAGGGGCTGGGGGTGACCTCCTCGTTGTTGTTGCAGGCGGCCAGAGCAAAGACCATGCACAGGGCCAGCAGCAGGGCGGAAAGTTTTTTCAGTTTCATAGCAGAGGTTCCTTTCATTGTTGTGGATGTTCCATTTTGTGGCTGGCGTGGTGAAGCAGTTCCCGCCGGAGGATACGGATCACCTTTCCCTCGCGGGCGATGGCTCCCTCTCGCTCCAGCGCCTCAAAGGCCCGGTACAGAGTGGCCCGGCCTACGCCGATACGGGCGGATAGCTGCGTGGCCGAGATGGCTACCTGCTCCTCATCTCCAACGGCGGAGAGCAGGTATTGGGCCAGCTTACCCTCGGCGGTGCCGGCGGATACCGTGTCCAACCGCCCGCTGAGAAACTGGATGCGGCTGGACAGGTAGCGGATATAGTTCAAGGCGAACCGAGAGCTTTCTTCCACCAGCCGCTCCACCCCGTCCTGGGGAAAGAGCACTAGCCGACAGGGAGTAAGGGCGGTGAGGGTAGTGGCATAATCTTGGTTGTCGGTGAACAGGGCGGCCGCGCCGAATAGGTCTCCGGCACCCAGGTGAGACACCAGCAACATGTCCTTAGTTACCTGGACCCGGCCGGACAAAAGCAACCCCAGGCACCGGCGGAACTGATAGGGTGTGTAGATAGCTTCTCCTTTCGGAACATTGAGCGATTCCGCGTCCAGCAGCAGCCGTTCCAGTGCAGCCTGGTCCACTCCGGCGAACAGCGGGTGCCAGGTCAGAATCGAACGTACCTCCAAGGAAGCATCCACCTCTTTTTGTTTCATTTGAGACAGTTTGATTATAGACGAGCTGCTCTATACTGTCAAGGAACAAAATGGTTACAAAAGCTGTTTCCGTTTTGTTCACAATTTATACTTGCTTTTTTCCTAGGGCATGGAGTATACTACTGACATTGTCTGAAAAGTTGACATAATGCGACAATGCGCTGCAAAGGAGTTTACCGCCATGGCCCGCCGCGTACAGAAAAAACGGACCTCGCCCCTGGTGCGGGTGTTGAAGGTCTTGTACATTATGCTGGTAATCGTGTCTGTTATCATTGTAGGGACTTTCGCCGCCTATCAGGTATTTATCGGTCCTCCGGATGTGGAGGACCAAGTAACTTTCCCCATCACGTCCCCGCAGCCAAGCCAGGACGTAACCGCGTCACAGGAGCCGGAGACCACCCCCTCGGACGACGTGGTGGTATACACCCGACGGGAGGGAGTTTATACCTGCCTGCTCACCGGCAGCGATGAGGGCAACCTCCGGGCGGACACGATTATGCTGGGCTGCTTTGATACCAACAACAAAACCGCCACCTTGGTGTCCATTCCCCGGGATACCCTGGTGCTGCGCAACGGCAAAAACAGCAAGATCAATGCCGTATACGGAAACGGCAAGGGCGAGGCCATGGCCCAAGCGGTATCCGAACTGCTTGGTGTGCCGGTGGATTACTATGTATCGGTGGATCTGGATGCCTTCGGTGCCATTGTGAAGGCCATCGGCGGGGGATATTTTGATGTACCCATCGACATGAATTATGACGACCCCTATCAGGATCTTCACATCCATCTGGAAAAAGGCTATCAGAAGCTGAACGCGGAGCAGGCCATCGGGGTGGTCCGCTTCCGCCACAACAACGACGGTTCCGGCTATCCCCGGCAGGACCTGGACCGGGCGGAAACCCAGCGGAACTTCCTGGCCGCCCTGGTCAGCCAGACCGTTACCCTGTCCAACGTCACCAAGGTCACGGAACTCATCAATATTCTCAATGAATATGTGGACACCAATATGCCGCTGAACGACATGATCTATTTTGCCACCGCCGCCATCGGCATGGATCTGGACGCCGCCTTGAAAACCGGCACCCTGCCGGGGGAATGGATCAGCCCCTACTATGAATTGGACGACGAAGGGGTGCTGGAGCTTGTCAACGAATTGCTGCCGGTGTATACGCAGCCCATTACAGAAGATATCCTGAATATCCGCCACAGATGAGAAAAGGAGAGAGTGACATGAATAAGACCATCACCGCCGCTGGAGCCCCCGCCGCCGTGGGGCCCTACTGCCATGCCAAGCTGGCGGGGGACACCTTGTACTGCTCCGGCCAGCTGGGATTGGTGCCCGACACCGGGAAGTTGGCCGAGGGAGTAGAAGCCCAAGCCCGTCAGGCCCTGGACAACTTGGGCGCGGTGCTCCGGGCCGCCGGCATGGACTATGCCGACGTGGTCAAGACCACCGTGTTCCTGGCGGACATCAACGACTTCGCCGCTGTCAACGCCATCTATGCCGAGTACTTCCGGGACGAGCCCCCCGCCCGCTCCTGTGTGCAGGCGGGCGCTCTACCCAAGGACGGCCTGTTTGAGATTGAGGCTGTGGCTGTGAAATAAACATCGGTGACACACAGAAAAAGAGGACCTGGCCCTACTAGGGCCAGGTCCTCTTTTTCTGTGTGTCACCGCACGTCGTCCCCCCGGCGGGCCTCCAGATTCATCTGGCGCTTCCGGCTGGCGGAGGCGGCCAGCATGGCCGCCAGAGTGACCGGGTCTCCCTCGGCGATGGCCTTGCGGTAGGCCCGCAGGCGGTCCTCCAGCCCTTCGATGACCTTTGTGAGCGCCGGGGCGTTCATGGAGAACAGCTGGGTCCACAAGGGTACGTCCAGGGCGGCCACCCGGGTGCAGTCCCGAAAGGATCCCCCCTCGTACCCCCGGCAGTCGAACAGGTCGGGGTCGTCGCATACCGCCACCGCCACCACGTGCATGAGCTGGCTGGTGTATGCGATGATGGCGTCGTGGTGCTCCGGGGTGGTGCGCACCACGTCCCGGAAGCCGCAGTACTGCGCCATCCGCTCCAGCAGGGCAATGTGCTCCGGCTGGCTGTCCGCCCGGGGGGTCATGATGAAGTGGGCGTTGCGGAACAGGGTGGCCTCCGCGTGGTCGATGCCGGATACCTCCTTGCCCGCCATGGGGTGGCAGCCAATAAAACCCACCCCCTCCGGCAGACACTGGGCGGCCTCCATGACTGCGGTCTTGACACCGCATACGTCGCACACCAGGCTGCCGGGTTTGAAGCGTTCGGCGTTGTCCTGGAGAAAGTCCACGATGCCCTGGGGGTCTTGGCACAGGATGACCACGTCCGCCCCCGGCAGCTCTGCCGGACCGTCCATGGTCACCCGGTGGGCGGCGCGGCGTACTACCGCCTTGTCATAGGTGGCCTGGGAGCGCACCGCCCCCACCACCTCATAGTCCTCAAAGCCTTGAAGGGCCATGGACAGGGAGCCGCCAATCAGGCCCAGCCCCACCACTAAAATCGTCTTTTTTTCCATACTGATCCAGCCTTCCAAAGCCGCGCTTTCGGCGCGGGAAATCATTGACACGCCCCGGGCTGGGGCGAAGTGTTCCGCAGACAATGCACTGGAAAAGGCGATGCCTTTTTTGATGGACGGTCACACCGAGCGCCCCACGCAGGCGGCGATGGACTCCACTCGGTCCATGATGACGGCAAACTGGTCCGGAGTGACGGACTGCGCCCCATCGCACAGGGCATGGGCCGGATCGTTGTGGACCTCGATGATCAAGCCGTCCGCCCCGGCGGCCACGGCCGCCATGGCCATGCGTTCCACCATCCAGGCCTGGCCGCAGGCGTGGGAGGGGTCCACCACCACCGGCAGGTGGCTCAGCCGCTTCACTGCCAGGACCGCCGAGAGGTCCAGGGTGTTGCGGGTATAGGTCTCAAAGGTACGGATGCCCCGCTCACACAAAATGACGTTTGGATTGCCCTCGCTCATAATATACTCCGCGCTCATGAGCCACTCCTCAATGGTGGCGGACAGCCCCCGTTTCAGGAGGATGGGCTTTTTGGTTCGGCCCACCTTTTTCAGCAGGTCGAAGTTCTGCATGTTACGGGCGCCGATCTGGATGACGTCCACCGCCTCCTCGAACATGGGAAGCTGGTCGGAACTCATCAGCTCAGTGACGATGGGCATGCCGGTGGCGTCCTTGGCGTCCAGCAGCAGACGAATGCCCTCCACTCCTTTGCCCTGAAAAGAGTAGGGAGAGGTGCGGGGCTTGTAGGCGCCCCCCCGCATGGCGCAGGCTCCGGCGGCCTTTACCGCCTGGGCCACCCCCACCATCTGGCTCTCGCTCTCTACCGAGCAGGGACCGGCGATCACTACCAGTTTGTCTCCGCCGATGGACACGCCGCCGCCCATATCGATTACCGAGTCGTCAGGGTGGTATTTGCGGTTGGCCTTTTTGTAGGGTTCGGTCACCCGCATAACCCGGTCCACCCCGTCCAGCTGGGACAGGTACTCCTGATCCAGCCGGCTGGCGTCCCCTTCGGCGCCGAGAATGGTGACCTCTGAGCCCTTGGACACCATCACCTTGACGCCTCCGGCCTCCATGGCCCGAATGGTGGTTTGCAGCTGTTCCGCCGTGAACTCCGGCTTCATAATGACGACCATAACAATGTTCCTTTCTGATAAAAAATAAGCGGCTGCCCGATGGCAGCCGCGTCTGGAACGCTCCTGGCAGACCACTCAAGGGCACGACAAAAGACCGCTATTATAATAGCGGTAATAACCATACCCATAAGCCCGGTTCGCCATGAGGAAACGCTCCTTTCTGTTCAAGTCTGGAAAACAGTTTAACGCTTTTATCCATAAAAGTCAAGAGAGAAATCAAAAATAGCATGTAAATGGTTGTCGTTCAAAAGACCATGAGTCTTGAAACTCCTTGTAAACACTGACTTTTTCCGCATAAGCGCTCAAATTGCGCCTAAATTTTATACCATCAAATATAAAGCAGCCAGACGGATATAAGAAAAATCATACGAGGTGAGGGCGAAAGCACTCGTTGTCTTTGCCTGTTTGTTGGCCATGTAAACAGGGACAGAGGCACTTGTCAACAGCGGGCAAAACACATTTAACGGTACCGTTAATGAGGGCCGCTGGCTCTGCTAATTCATATAAACGGGGGGAATGGTAGAAAAATTCATATATGGACGCTATGCTAAAAATATATAAATTTGATGGGGTAACGTACTACAATGGAAATAAAAGAATTGCAAAAGAAAGATTTTCAAAAAGTTATTGAATATGCAATTTCTGGAATGCACTTCGAAGAATACTTAACGAATAAGTTTATGCTTAATATATACGGAAGATATTTTTGGTATTTAGAATACATCAATGCTACTCAAGTCATTGCTGCTTACGAGGACAAGAAACTTTTGGGTGTTCTTGTGGCGGACATAAAGGGCGAAGAAAAACCATACAAGTCTGTTGGAAAAGGCTTGTATGTCAAATTGATAGATATCATCCAAAACCTGTTTTTTAGCGATGGTGTTATGCCTTATAACGAAGCAAACAGGAAGATGCTGGACCAATACACCAAGCGCTATGCTCCCGATGGAGAACTTCGTTTTTTAGCAGCTGATCCGAAAAGTAAGATAAAAGGGATAGGGACATTCTTATTAAATGAGCTAGTACGGCGAGAAGCAGGGAAAGAAATTTATTTATTCACTGATACAAATTGCACATATCAATTTTATGAGCATAGGGGATTTGAACGAGTAGGCGAGCAAAAGATCATTCTCGAACTCTCCAATGAAGTTGGTTTGAAATGCCTGCTATACAGAAGAAGATTATAAAATTATTGAAAGAATTGCAACTTACACAAGGAACCGGAACATTTCTGACAAGTGAAAAGCTTTGGAAATATAGGTATTTTCCTTGCTCCGATAGACAACTTGCAAGAAATCATAGCATAAGGCGATTTTTCACAGAAAAATTACTGTATTTCATGAAACAGGTCCCGCCGAATGACCGGCGGGACCTGTTTTTGCGGTAAAAGACGGATTCAGCAAGCGGAGAGCTGTTCCGGTTTGCGGGACAGCTTGACGCAGGCGGCGATGACCCCAAACAGGGACCAGAAGATAAACAGGTTCCGGGGATAGTACCAAGTATACTCCGCCAGGCCCACCACCAGAATACCACAGAAGGCTCCGATGGCGGCCGCCAGGATGACGCGCACGGTCCGGTCAGCGGGGGCAGTATAGTAGGATTTCACACCCTGCTTGAGCTGACCGAACACGGTGCCCAAGTGGAAGATGCCACCGAACAGGCCCAGCTCCCCCCACATCTGGAGATAGTTGTTGTGGGTGTGGACGGGGAAGTTGCCGTCCCGCATCGGGGGATACAGTTCAAAGACGGATACCATGGCGTCCGAACCAAGGCCGGTGCCCCGGAACCAATAGTCCTTCATCATGGTGAAGGAGGCGTTGTAGATCTGGAAGCGGTAATTGGTGGACGTGTCCCGGCTGTCCCCAATGGTGAGAATACGGTTATAGATGGTGTCCGGCAGGAGGGGCAGGCAGAAGATGCCCACCAGCAGGAACAGGGGGAGTACCTTCCAGTTGATCAGGGCCAGAAAGACCACCGCCGCCACCGCAATGCCGATCCAGCTGGAGCGGGACAGGGTGGCCCCCAGGGACACCACGCCTACCGCCAGAGCGGCCAGAGACAGCACCTTGACCCGCCAGTTCTTGCTCACAATGAGCAGAGCAAAGACCAGAGGCAGAAGCATGACCAGGATCTCCGCGAAGTTGTTGGGGTTGTCGAAGAAGGAGTAAATGCGGCCGGGCATGCCATAGTTGACCAGCATGTCCTGCTGGGAGGCTACCACCTCCACCCCGGTGTAGGCCTGCCAGCAGCCATAGGTTCCGCAGATGAGCAGACCGAAGGCGACGGCGGTGAGCAGGGCCAGCAGCTGCTCCGGACGGCTGATGGAGCTGACGATGAGCAGGGTCAGCAGGAAAGCCCCCACATAGAACAGGAAAAACCGCAGGGACAGGGAGGTGGAGTAGGAGGTGAACAGGGCAGCCCCGATGGACAGCAGGAACAGGGCGAACCAGGGGCCCAGGCGCTTCAGCTCCACCTGGAGCTGGCCCCGGGCGGAGGCCAGCACAAACAGTCCGGCCAGCACCAGCGCCCCGAGGAAACCGTAGGCGTTGTTCCAGTAGTCGTGGGGGACGGACAGCAGCACCAGCAGGAACAGCCCGGTGAGCAATGCGGTGCTCTGTCCCAGCAGGGCGATAAGCCGCCAGAAGAAGCTGCCCTCCAGCACCTTGCGGCAGGGGCGGTAGATCCAGCGGACCAGGGCGGTGGGCAGGTTGGCCGCCCCGCCCATGACGGCGGAGGTGATGCTGCCCGGCCAGGCCCGGGTGGCCGCCCCATCCCGGGCAAACAGACGAAAGACGGCGCTGCCCGCCAGCCAGCGGGGAAAAGCCCGGTCCAGGCGGTCAAGAAGCGCGCACACCCCGCTCTGCCCCCACAGGGCGGCAATGACAAGCAGGATGCGGCGAAGATAACTGTTTTGAAATGCGGTCGTCATAGGAGCGTCCCTTTCATTGGCAGGCTTTTTGGTATTCTTCAAAGGTGGCCGCGCACATTTTATGGATTTCAAATTTCTCCGCCACCGTGCGCAGGGCGTTTTCCCGGCAGCGGGCCAACAGGTCCCGGTCCTCCAGGAAACGCTTCATGGCTCCGGCCATGGAGTCCGGGTCGTCATAGGTTACCAGCAGGCCGCCGTCAGCCTCAGTCTTGATGATGTCGCTGTTGCCCCCCATGTCGGTGATGACGGCGGGCAGGCCAGCAGCCATGGCCTCCACAATGAGGAAGGACAGAGCCTCGTGCTGGGAGGAGTTGACATATAGGTCGGCTCCTTTGTACAGGTTTTTCATATCTTTGCAGAAGCCGATGAACTTCACCTGTTCGTCCGTGAGGCCCAGCTCCCGGGCCAGCGCCTTGGTGGGTTCCAGCAACTCCCCGTCGCCCCCCAGCACCATGGTAAAGGGAATGTCGGACAACTCCGTCAGCCGCTTGAGAGAGCGCATGAGATAGGCGTGGCCCTTGTCGTGGGCAAACCGGGAGGCGCACAGCATCACAAAGCGGTCCTCGGGGATGCCCAGTTCCCGGCGGAGGGTGGAATCGCTCCGGTCCCCGGCCCAGGCGTCCAGGTCCACAGCGTTGAAGATGACGGAAATCTTGTCCCGGCTCCAGCCGTTTTTCACCAACTGCTCCCGGCCCAGGTTGCACACAGCGATCATCCGGTCCTGGCGGCGGTCCATCAGCCGGTTGGACAGCCGGTTGAGAGATGAGTTGGCCAACACGAAGTGGTTGGTGTACACCGAGCGGATGGCCTTGTTGCGGCCCTTGGCCAGCATAGCGATATAGTTCTCCCGCAGATAGTGGGTATGGATCAGCTCAATACCCCATTCCCGGCACAGATTTGCCAGGACCTTGGCGGCCGGAAGATCATAGGGGCTGCGCATTTCGATCTGGCGGCAAGGGACGGACATGGCCTGCATTCGCTCTACCAGCAGGCCGGGTTCATTGTAGGCGAAATAGGGCTCCACCCGCCCGTCGGCAGACAGATAGCGGACCAGGGTTTCCACATAGCGCTCTGTGCCGGCCTTGCCGGCGTGATTGAGAAGGTACAGGACTTTCATAGCGGTCCTCCCTTGAGATCAAGTTGGCCCAAAGGGCAAGCTTATTGTAGCGTGTTTGAGATGGTTTGTCCAGCCCCATCGAGACGCAGAGGCAGGTACCCAGCCCAAAGGCGCAGCCTTTGGGCAACGCATTTGCCCGATTCATTTCTTTTCTCCTGCCCAAAGAGACAGGGGGCGGAGAGAAAATCGCGAGGACACCTCCCTAAAATGAAGCAAGGGTGGTACCTTTGCTTTTCAGAGAATAATGGGAGAATGGACCCACTCCCCCCCGCAGGACTCGGCCTGCCTCCGGCACAGGCCGTAGAAGTCTGTACACCGGGCCTCTAGTTCCGCCAGGGGAATACCTCTGCCGTGGGCGGGCTTGGTGACGACAGGCAGATCGGTATCCATCGCCCGGAGTACCGCACGCCCCCGCTGGTTGGCCCCCAGCACCCGCAGGTATGGAGGAGAGGAGGGGCGGTCCGCCGCCCGAAGGCCCAGAGCAGCCCACAGGACCAGTCGCCGGATGCGGGCATGGGCGTAGCGCTTGGTTTTGGTTTGGGCATAGACTTCCTCCAGGGTAACGGCCCGCCGGGCGGCCTGATACAGCCGCCGGGCCAGGCCCTCCCCGCTGTCAGGCAGGGCCTCAAAATCGGGCAGGTCCATGGCCCGCAGGCGAGTGAGGATTCCCCGTTCATTGTACTTCAGCGCGGCCGGATTGCCGGCTTCGAGCCGCCCGGCCAAAATTTCCTCACGGAGGAAGGAGGCGGAGGGAAACTCCGGATGGGCTCCCCCGTCGTGGCCCGCCCCCACCCGGGGAATGGCAAGGATCTGGGGCGTCCAGTTCAGCCGCCGGGCGGCCTTGAGGTACTCCACGGCCAGATTGTCGTTGGGCCGGGTCAGACAAGCGGCCACGTCCTGACCCAGCAGCGCGTCCGCTGCCGCCTGGCGGCAGGCGGCAAAGGGCAGGCCTTGCTCCAGAAAGCGGCGCAGTTCCGTCTGGAACCGCCCGCTGTCCAGACAGAGGGACAGGGCCGCCAGGGCCGCATTGTCCCCGCTCTCACTGCCAAAGGAAATCGCCTGGGCTCCTGCGGAGCGAAGGATAGACATTGCGCCCCAGGCGAACCATTCCGCCGAGGCGCAGGCCCACACCGTGGGCAGTTCCAGCACCAGGTCCGCGCCGCCCTCCAGAGCTGAACGGGTTCGGGCCCATTTGTCCTCGATGGCACAGTCTCCCCGCTGAACGAAATTCCCGCTCATCACCGCGACCACGGCGCACTCGCCCAACCGGCGGCGGGTCTGGGCTATGTGCCACCGATGCCCGGCGTGAAAGGGGTTATATTCCGCTACGATGCCCACAATGTTCACTCCGCCGCCTCCCTTTCAAATTTTTCCTGGAATTTCGGAAATATCCCTTGTTCTTTTTTGGGAAAAGGGCTAGAATGTATCTGCTGATTTCTCTTGTTATCTTAATACAAATCACACCCAGATACAAGGAATTATTTTTTAAGGAGTGTTTCACCCATGAAAATTTTGGTTATCAACGCCGGCAGCTCATCTTTGAAGTACCAGCTGCTGGATCCCGCCACCGGCGAACTGCTGGCCAAGGGCCTGTGTGAGCGCATCGGCATTGACGGCAAGTTCACCTACAAGCCCCAGTTGGCGGGCAAGCAGGTGCTGGACGCTGTGGACGTGGCTATGCCCACCCACTCTGAGGCCATCAAGGCCGTTATGGATGCCTTGGTGGACAAGGACAACGGCGTGATTGCCTCCATGAGTGAGATCGATGCGGTGGGTCACCGGGTGGTCCACGGCGGGGAGGCCTTCTCCGGCTCCGTGCGCATCGACGATAAGGTAATGGCCGCCTTGGAAGAGTGCATCCCCCTGGCCCCCCTGCACAACCCCGCCAACATCACCGGCATCAAGGCCTGCATGGACGTGATGGGTCCCGACGTGCCCCAGGTGGCTGTGTTTGACACCGCCTTCCACCAGACGATGCCTCCCAAGGCCTATATCTACGCCCTGCCCTATGAGTACTATGAGAAGGACAAGGTCCGCCGCTACGGCTTCCACGGTACCTCCCACCGCTATGTGTCCCAGCGCGCCGCCGCCCTGCTGGGCAAGCCCATCGAGGAGCTGAAAATCATCTCCTGCCATCTGGGCAACGGTTCCTCCGTGGCCGCTATCGACGGCGGCAAGAGCGTGGACACCTCCATGGGGTTCACCCCCCTGGCCGGCCTGCCTATGGGCACTCGCTCCGGAGACCTGGATGCGGGCATTCTGGAGTATCTCATGAACAAGTACCAACTAAACATCACCGAGATGCTCAGCATCCTGAATAAGAAGTCCGGCGTGCAGGGCATCTCCGGCGTGTCCTCTGACTTCCGGGACTTGGAGAGCGCCAAGCAGGAGGGCAACCAGCGGGCCGAGCTGGCTATGGATGCCTTTGAGTACGGCGTGAAGAAGTATATCGGCGCTTACGCTGCCGCCATGGGCGGAGTGGACGCCATCATCTTCACCGCCGGTGTGGGAGAGAACTCCGCCGATATGCGCCTGCGGATGACCTCCGGTCTGGAGTATATGGGGGTGAAGGTGGACCCGGAGAAGAATAACTGCCGGGGCAAGGAGGTGGACGTGTCCGCCGAGGGCGCTACCGTCCACACCCTAGTTATCCCCACCAACGAAGAGCTGATGATTGCCCTGGACACCGCCGAGATCGTCGGCAAGTAAGTTCAGACAACAAAAAGGACCCGGCGGCCAGACAGCCGCCGGATTCTTTTTGTCGGCCCACACCAGAGGGGGAAAACGATATGTCACCGATTTTACAGATCCTTTCTGCGGGACTTTTTTGACAAAAAACAGCGGTTGTCATTGACAGCAAAAAATTTTCTGTTATACTATCACTTTGTCAAGTGAATACCACCTTATCAAGAGTGGCTGAGGGACCGGCCCAATGACGCCACGGCAACCTGCATTGCAAGGTGCCAATTCCGGCGGAAACGCAAGATGAGGATGAAGATACCATCTATCCCGCCGAAGCCGGCGGGATTTTTTCATCCCCCAGACAGAAAGGAAGAAACGACATGGCAAAGCGACTTTTTACATCTGAATCAGTGACTGAGGGTCACCCCGACAAGATTTGTGACCAGATCTCCGACGCCATCCTGGACGCTATTTTGGAGAAGGACCCGGACGCCCGGGTAGCTTGCGAAACCACCGCCTCCACCGGCCTTGTCCACATCATGGGGGAGATTACCACCTCCTGCTATGTAGACATCCCCAAGATTACCCGGGAGGTCATCCGGGACATTGGCTATGACCGGGCCAAGTTCGGCTTTGACTGCGACACATGCGCCGTTATCACCAACATCGACGAGCAGTCTCCCGACATCGCCCAGGGGGTGGACAAGGCGCTGGAGGCCCGGGAGGGCACACTGGGCGACGGATTAGACGGCGGCGCCGGCGACCAGGGGATGATGTTCGGCTACGCCTGCCGGGAGACAGAGGAGCTTATGCCTTTGCCCATCTCTCTGGCCCACAAGCTGGCCCAGCGGCTGACCGCCGTGCGCAAGCAGGGGCTGGTGGACTACCTGCGGCCCGACGGCAAGAGTCAGGTCACCGTGGAATATGACGAGGCCGGCCGTCCAATGCGAGTGGATACGGTGGTCATCTCCACGCAACACGGCCCTGAGGCAGCCCTGGAGCAAATCCGTGCCGACATGATTAAGTTGGTCATCAAGCCCACCATCCCGGCCTGGCTGCTGGATGAGGGTACAAAAATTTACGTCAATCCCACTGGACGCTTTGTAGTAGGCGGCCCTCAGGGGGATTCCGGCCTCACCGGACGAAAGATCATTGTGGACACCTACGGCGGGGCCGCACCCCATGGCGGCGGAGCTTTCTCCGGAAAGGATCCCACCAAAGTGGACCGTTCCGCCGCTTACGCCGCTCGCTGGGTGGCCAAGAACGTGGTGGCCGCGGGGCTGGCCGACTGTTGCCAGGTCCAGCTGGCCTACGCCATCGGCGTGGCCCGGCCTGTCTCCATCCGGGTGGACACCTTCGGCACTGGGTCCGTGTCTGACGGGGCGCTGGAGCAGGCGGTGGAGCGGGTCTTTGACCTGCGCCCCTCTGCCATCATCCGCCGGCTGGACCTGCGTCGGCCCATTTACCGCCAGCTGGCCGCCTACGGCCACTTCGGCCGCCCGGAATTAGACCTCCCCTGGGAGAAAACAGATATGGTGGAAGCGCTGAAGGCCGCGCTGTAATGCCGTTTAGCCGGGAGGCGGAAACCTTGTACACAGGGCGAATTCACTTCGCCTGGGTAGATCGAAATGAGGGTTCCCCACAAAAGTCTGGCTTTTGTGGGGAACGCCTTATCCCGTATCGGACAAACCCCTTCTGCAATGTGCGGGATAGCAGATCTGCCTATGATGGAGTTTGGCTGCAACCGTAGCGTTACCGGCACCGCTGCGCAGACCAATGAGTGTAAGAAAAACGGTCATGCCCATCGATCTGCGCCAAAGAAAGGAACGGCGAGGTCCAAAGCACAGCGTGGCCGATGGGATTTTCACGATTCTATAAAGAATGAGAGATATAAATGCGATTTGAACGACTGACCAACGAGAAACATGAAATGTATAAAAAGGCTTTGGAATTATATAGCATCAGTTTTCCATCCCATGAACAAAGAGATATGGTTTCTCAAACGAAAATTTTGAATGATGACGACTATTATTTTAATTTAATATATGACGAGGAAGCTTTTGTTGGCCTTGCCTTATGCTGGGAAACAAAGAGTTTTGTGTATGTGGAGCATTTCTGTATCTTACCTGAAATGCGAAATAAAAAATACGGACAAAAGGTGTTGCAGCTTCTTCGCCAGAACGGGAGGATGGTTATTCTTGAAATTGATCCTCCCGTTGATGTAATTTCAATCCGAAGAAAACGTTTTTATGAGCGGGGTGGCTTTGTCGAAAATCCATATTTCCATGTGCATCCTCCGTACCGCAGGGAAAATAGTGGGCACACTCTTGTTATCATGTCGTTTCCTAAGACAATTCCACAGGCAGAGTATGATGCGTTCAAATATTATCTGGAACATCATGTGATGAAAGATGTGTTTTCATAATCCTGCGTTTGTCAGACGGCAGGAAAATCCCATCATGCCCCCAATTCTTATCTGTTGCGAAAAGAACTCGCCTATTGAAATGGAGCGGGTTCTTTTCTTGTGTCCGGCCGAACCCCTTGGCTCAATGACATTGGCCATACCTCTTGCGCTTTTTCGCTCCGGCCGCGCCCGGTTCGCCGCCCTGAACGGCCCCGCTCAGGCGGCATATGCCATTGATGTGCTGGTCCAGACAATCGCTGACGCGGAACAGGCGCTGGAGGGGCAGTCCATCCAGGGACAGTTCCGGGCCGAACGGCATCAGCCGGAATGGTTCCGCGTCTTGGAGCGGGGCGGCAGCGGCTTGGTCGAGTGCTTGGTGTTGGTCAAATTGCATTTTATCACCTCGGATATTATTTACCGCAAAATGCGGTAAAATTTAATACCGCATTTTGTTGTGTGATATGCTGAACACAATAGGAGGCGAGGGTATGTACCGCAGGATTCGGGAACTGCGCGAAGATAGAGACTGGTCACAGGCTAACGTGGCGAAAGAGCTGAACTGTTCCCAGCAGGTGTACAGCAACTATGAACTGGGGCAGCGGGACATCCCCACAGAGGTGCTCATCAAGCTGGCAAAGCTGCACCACACCAGCGTGGACTATATTTTGGGACTGACCGACGAAAAATAGGAAAAACTGAAGCGGGGAGGGACGAGAGATGCGGCTGCGCAGGCTCCTTTGATCACAGGTCAAAGGAGGAAAAACCATGAAAATCAAAGACGAAAAAATACTGGAAATCAAAATCGGCCTGTTTCCCCGCAGGGAGCAGCTGTTGGAGCTGTATACCGATGCGGGCTGGATCGCGTATACCAGTGACCCGGACCGGCTGGAGCGAGCGGTGAGACAGTCCCAGGCGGTGTATACCGCCTGGGACGGATCCCGACTGGCCGGCCTGCTCCGGGCGGTAGGGGATGGAGAGACGATCCTCTATGTCCAGGATCTCTTGGTGCACACCCGATACCGGCGGCAGGGGATCGGCCGCGCCTTATTGGAGCGGGTGCGCGCCGACTTTGCCCATGTCCGGCAGAAGGTGCTGCTTACCGACGCAGGGGACAGCCAGGCTGTGGTATTCTACCGCAGTCAGGAGTGGATCCCGGCGGAGAAAGCGGGCTGTGCGGTATTTCTGGGAAAGAGTTGAACTTACAGAAAGGAAGTCAGACATTCATGCGCGCGTATGAGAGACTGTTGAAGTATGTCAAGGTCCATACTACCTCGGCGGAGGACCAGGGCGTCACCCCCTCCACCCCCTGCCAGTGGGACCTGGCCCGGCTGCTGGTAGACGAGCTGAAGCAGCTGGGGCTGGAAAACCCCAGCGTGGACGAAAACTGTATCGTCACCGCCTGGCTGCCCGCTACGCCGGGCTGTGAAAACGCTCCGGCTCTGGGCTTTTTGGCCCACATGGACACCTCTCCCGCCTTTTCCGGCGAGAACGTGAACCCCATTCTCCACGAGAACTACGACGGCGGGGACATTGTGCTGCCCAGGGAGGGCCGGGTCATCCGGGTATCCGATTTCCCCTTCCTGCCCACCCTCAAGGGACAGACCCTCATCACCGCCGACGGCTCCACCCTGCTGGGGGCGGACGATAAGGCGGGCGTGGCTGAAATCGTGACCCTGTGTGAGCAGCTGCTGACCGAGGGTATTCCCCACGGGCGCATCTGCGTGGCCTTCACTCCGGATGAGGAGATCGGCGAGGGTCCGGACCACTTTGACGTGGCCGCCTTTGGAGCTCAGTACGCCTACACCGTGGACGGCGGGGCAGCCGGCTCCATCGAGTACGAGAACTTCAACGCCGCCTCCGCCCGGCTGGACATTACCGGCGTGTCCGTCCACCCTGGCTCCGCCAAGGACACCATGGAGAACGCCCTGCTCATCGCTCAAGAGTTCAACGCCCTCCTGCCCGCCGACGCCATCCCGGCAAAAACGGAGGGCTACGAGGGCTTCTTCCACCTGGATCGGCTGGAGGGCAGCGTGGCTTCCGCCCGGATGGACTACATCATCCGGGACCATGACCGGGCGAAGTTTGAGGAGAAGAAGGCCCTCATGGAACGGGCGGCTGCTCAGGTCCGGGCGGGTCATCCCACCGCCGGGGTGGAGCTGACCGTCAAGGACAGCTACTATAACATGAAGGAACAGCTGGCCGGATGCATGCACCTGGTGGACAACGCGAAAAAGGCTGCCGAGCTGGCTGGGGTTACCCCTGTGGTAGAGCCGATTCGTGGCGGCACCGACGGGGCCCGGCTATCCTACATGGGTCTGCCCTGTCCCAATCTGGGCACGGGAGCGGGCAACTTCCACGGGCCATACGAGCTGGCCAGCGTGGAGCAGATGGACAGCGTGGTGGCTATTTTGAAACACCTTGTGACGATGTACGCCCAGCGGTGAGAGAAAGACAGCCGGAGGCCCGGGCCTCCGGCTGTTCTTTGCAAATACCCGCGGAAGACAGCCCCGCAGAGGACCGACTCCCGGGGTACAGGCGCTTTACCGCTTGGGCTTTGGCTTGAAGAGAAGGGCCACCAGAAGTCCCAGGAAGATGGCCGCTGTGATTCCCCCAGCCGTGGCGGTGATGCCGCCGGTGAGGGCGCCCAACAGGCCGTCCTCCGCAACCGCCTCCTGTACCCCCTTGGCCAGGGAGTAGCCAAATCCAGTGAGGGGCACGGTGGTGCCGGCTCCTCCCCATTCGGCTGCATACTGGTATACCCCAAGCGCGCCCAGCACCACCCCAGATACCACATAGGTCACTAGGATACGGGCGGGAGTGAGCTTGGTCTTGTCGATGAGGATCTGGCCGATGGCGCACAGGATGCCTCCGCACAAAAAAGCCTTCAAATATTCCAAAGTCAGTGACCTCCTTCCAGAGCGACGGCGTGGCACACGCCGGGAATGGACTCCCCCTGCTGGGTAGAGGTGGGGGAGAGCAGCGCCCCCGTAGGGCAGAACAACACCCGTTTCCACCGCCCGGCCAGAAGGCCGGGGATGAGGTGGGCGCACAGCACCGCCGCTGAGCAGCCGCAGCCCGAGCCGCCGCTGTGGACATCCTGCTCTTTCAGATCGAACAGGAGCAGTCCGCAGTCGCTGTAATTGGACAGGGGGGTTCCGTCCTGGGAGAAAAATTCCATGACGATCTCCCAGCCCAGCTTGCCTAAGTCCCCGGTGACAATGAGGTCATAATAGTCCGGCCCCCGCCCAGTGTCCTCAAAGTGGGCTTTCAACGTATCGTAGGCGCTGGGCGCCATGGCCGCGCCCATGTTGTTGGCGTCCTTGATGCCTTTGTCGACCACCTTGCCGATGGTGACGCAGGTGACGGCGGGGCCTGTTTTTCCCTCCGCGGCCAACACCAGCGCCCCGGCAGCGGTAGCGGTCCACTGGGCGGTGGGGGCACGCTGTCCGCCGTATTCCAAGGGGGTGCGGTACTGCCGCTCAGCGGAGCAGAAGTGAGAAGAAGTGACAGCGGCGGCATACCGGCCGTACCCGCCAGCCAGCAGCAGGGCAGCCAGGGCCAGACTCTCCCCCATGGTGGAGCAGGCCCCGTACAGCCCCAGATAGGGGACGCTGGCCTGCCGCGCGGCGAAGGAGGAGCCGATGCACTGGTTCAAAAGGTCTCCGGCCAGCAGCAGGTCCAGGTCCGGGGTGTGCAGCCCGGCGCGCTTCAGGGCGGCGTCCAGGGCCAGCTGCTGCATCTGGGACTCCGCCATCTCCCAACTCTTTTCCCCGAAGGTGTCGTCTTTGCAGGTGTGGTCAAAATGGCGGCCCAGAGGTCCCTGGCTCTCTTTATATCCGGCAGCGGAGCCGTGGCCGATGATGGTGGGCGGCCGGCCCGGCCGGAAGGTCTGACTGCCCAGCTTGGTGTTTTCCATAAGATGAACGGGCCTCCTTTGGAAGCGTTTGGCTTAGTTTGCGCCAAAGGAGAAAAAATATGACACGCTGGGGAAATCGACCATGGAAAAATTTCCGTTCCGGTGGTATAATACAGGAAATCAACATCTATCATGGGTCAGGAGGACCACTCTATGCCAGAGAACAAACGAACCATCGGCTATCTCTGCCCCGTCTGCGGCAAGGCGGTGGTGGTGGAGCGCAGCGAATTTCAGCTGGCCGCTTCGGACAGCCGTCTGCCCTGCCCTTGCGGGAAGTCGGAGCTGACCATCCGACAGATGGGCGACCACTGTGAGATCACGGTGCCCTGTGTCTGTTGTGCCAAGGATCACACGGCGGCCTGCTCCAACGACGCACTGCTCCACCAGCGGCTGATGTCCCTGTCCTGCTCCGCCTCCGGGCTGGGCTGCTGCTACATCGGGCAGGAGGACGCGGTGTTCCAGGCTATGGAGCAGCTGGAGCAGGCGGTGGACAAGCTGGTGATGGACGGACAGACGGACCGCCGGGGCGCGTTTTTGGACGAGGTGGTCATGGGCGAGGTGCTGGGAGAGGTCAAGGAGATCGCCGCACGGGGAGGCATCGCGTGTGGCTGCGGCAGCGCCGAATACGGCGTTAAGGTGGGCTTTTCCGCCGTAGACCTGGTATGCGCCCGATGCGGGGCCACCCTGCGGCTGAATGCCGCTACCCCGGACGACATCGACGCGGTGTGCGCCCAATATACCCTGACCATTCCTGGAAAGAAGGAACAAGGACTGTGAGTAGATATCTGGATTTTGACTGGACGGTGGACTCCCGGGCGGTGGACATGTTTAACCAGTGCCGCCCGTCGGCTATGCTGGGCTACCTTCAAGAGGCGGCCACCCTGGCGGCCTTGGACTTGGGCGCATCCGGACCCCAGGTGCTGGAAAAGTACAACTGCCTTTGGATGGTGTCCAAGAGTTGGCTGGAGCTGGACCAGCCCCTGCGGTGGAACGAGCGCTTTACTGTGCGCACCTGGCACCGGGGAGCTCAGGGCGCCTCATCCTACCGTGATTTTGACATTCTCCGGGACGGAAAGGCCATCGGACAGGCGGTGACGCTGTGGGTGCTGGTGGATGTGGACAGTCACAAGCTGTTCCGTATGAAGGACCTGGAGGAATTCCGGGGCACCGACGGCGGAGGACTGTGCAAAAACGTCAAGCTCCACCGGGTTAGGCTGCCCGAGGAATTTGACGGCCGGGAGGAGCGAGCCATGCGCTATTCGGACACCGACATCAACGGCCATGTGAACAACGTCCACTACGCAGATTTCGCCTGTGATGCCCTCCACCTGGAGCGGTACGGACGGGGCAAATTTGTCCGCACGGTCCAGATTGACTATGTGGGCGAGTGCCATGCGGGGGAGACGGTGACCATTGATACCGCCGTCCAGGGGGACGAACTGTTTGCCCGGGGCCGGGGGCAGGGAGGCGATGAGCGCTTCGGTGTGTGCCTGGCCCTGGACAAGCTGCCTTGAGAGAACAAAACGGCCGCCTGCACGGGATACCCCGTGCAGGCGGCCTCGACTTGTCAAAAGATCTCGCAGCGTTCGCGCCCACAGGCGCGAAAAAATTGTGATCAGTTTTCGGCCGCGACGTGTATGCGGACGAAAATACTTCTCGGCCCAAGAGCGTGCGAGCGTAGCGAGTGCGACAAAATGGGCCGTTGTTCGCCGGGGATGGGCTTTGTCTTGCGGGGTGGCATGCCGGGGGGTATCCCTTCGGCCAGGGAACCTGGCCGCCAAGGGGTGCGGAGCTGGAGAAACAAATGGGAGTTGGTGAGAGAAAGTAAATGAAAAGTGAGAAGTTTCCCGAGTTTCGTGTTCTTCTGGAGAAGTATAAGGCGTGAAAATCCTCCTTCGTATAAAGAAATAAAAGATAATTAGTTAAGGATTTGTTAATTAGTATGCAACACTGTTGTAATCTTTGGGAAATGTGCTATCATAGGCGTAATGTGCAGAGAAAGCTTCCTGCGGCTCAGATTCCTTCGGACCACGCAATGGAGGATCGTAAGTATGACACTGCTGGAATTTGTGAAGAGTTTGAACTTAGCCATTGTGATTTTGTTTACCCTGCTGTATTTATACCAGGGTTTTTACATAGTGGTGGGCCTGGTCCGGCGGCGCTGGACGGACCGGTACCAGCCAAAAAAGCTCCACCGATTTGCCGCCATCGTCTCCGCCCGCAACGAGGAGGCGGTGATCGGAGAACTGTTGGAGAGCCTGCGAAGACAAAACTATCCCCAAGAGTTGCTGGACCTGTATGTGGTGGCGGACAACTGCACCGACAACACTGCCGCCACGGCCTGTCAGGCGGGTGCTTTTGTCTATGAGCGATTTGACCAGAAGCACAAGGGCAAGGGCTATGCCATAGACTACCTGTTCCGCCGCCTGAAGGAGGAGAGAAAGGATGTCTACGACGGGTATTTTGTCTTTGACGCAGACAATCTGGTGGATCCCAACTTCGTGTCCGAGATGAACCGTACCTTCGACCGGGGATATGACGCGGTGACCTGCTATCGGAACTCCAAAAATTTCGGCAGTAACTGGATCTCCGCCGGATATTCCATCTGGTTTCTGCGGGAGGCCCGGTTCCTCAACTTCCCCCGCACCCTGCTGGGCACCAACTGCCATGTGTCGGGCACCGGCTTTCTGGTGTCCGCCCAGGTGATCCGGGACAACGGTGGCTGGCCCTTCCACCTGCTCACTGAGGATATCCAGTTCTCTGTGGACTGTGCCATAAAGGGCCGCCGCATCGGCTACTGCGATAAGGCGGTGGTCTATGATGAGCAGCCCACCACCTTCCGCCAGTCCTGGGATCAGCGGCTGCGCTGGTCTAAGGGATTTTACCAGGTGGACCGGAAGTATGCTCTCCCCCTGCTGAGGGGCTGTTTCCGCGGAGGGCGCAGGGGTCTGTCCTGCTATGATATGTTTGCCACCGTGGCCCCTGGCATGCTGCTCACTGTGATTCTCTTTTTGCTCAACGGAGTGATCCTGGCCGCCTGTTTTACCCAGCCTCCCTATTGGGCCCAGCGCATTGTGGATGTGACGCTGGGCTTCATCGCCTCCAACCTGTGGAATTTTTATGTGGGGTTGCTGGCCTACGGCATGCTCACCGTGGCGTCCGAATGGCGGCACATCGACGCTGCGCCGATGCAAAAAATCGGGTATGTATTCACATTCCCGATTTTTATGTTCACCTATATCCCCATCTCCGTGGTGGCCCTGGTGCGTAGGGTAGAGTGGAAGCCCATCTACCACACCGCCACAAAGAAGCTCCATGAACCCAGCTGAGTCATAGCAAAATTCCCCGGGAGGACTCCCGGGGGGATTGCTGTCTATAACCGTAAAACAAAGGCCGAGGCGGCGCGGATATTCAGCGCCGCCTCGGCTTTTCGATTCACATCACAGAGTTTAACCCTGCTCAATGTCCATGACCAGGCCCACCCGGCGCTGGTGCCGGCCACCTTCAAACTCGGTTGTAAGGAAGGCATCCACAATGTGCTCGGCCTCAAAATTGCCGGTAAAGCCGCCGGCCAGGGCTAGCATATTGGCGTTGTTGTGCTGGCGGGTGAGCTGAGCGGACAGCAAATCCCGGCACAGGGCGCAGCGCACTCCCTTGACTTTGTTGGCGACCATGGACACGCCGATGCCGGTGGTGCACAGCACAATGCCGCGCTCACACTGGCCGGAGGCCACCTGCTCCGCCGCGGCCCTGGCGAAGATGGGGTAGTCGCAGCTGTCGGTGGAGTAAGTGCCACAGTCCACCACTTCGTGGCCCTGGCCGGTGAGATAATCCTTCAGGTGCTCCTTGAGGGCATAGGCACCGTGGTCACAGCCCAGAGAGAGTTTCATATCGCGTTGCTCCTTTGTCAAAAATTAAAAGTTTCGTTTGGCAGCAGGCGTACTGCCAAGAGGATGCGTTGGAAGCAGTCCAGGGAGTGGAGCGAAGAAGGTCTCCGCCCACCTCACAGCGGCCAGCTGGGGAACCAACGCAGAAGGATAGAGTTATACCACAGCGGGGTGTACAGGCCGATGAGTGCGGGATAAAATACGGCGTACAGCGCCACGGTGTACCCCGTGAAGCCATAGATCGCCAGAGCGTACCCCGCCCGGCGGCGCTCCAGCATACGATCCATGAGGTAGGCGATGGCGAATACCAGGAACAGGACCGTGGGGAAGTAGTGGTAGGCGAATAGGATGCGGCCGATAAACAGCCAGGGGACGAATTGGGACAGAATGGCGATGAGGATGAACAGAGCCTTGCCGCTCTTTTTCCGGATGGCCTCGATAACCATGGCGAAGAAGGCCAGCAGCCCAGTCCAGGACACCAGGGGGTTGTTGAAGGAGGCGAACAGGCTCTTGATGCCCTCGGTGTTGGCGTAGTCCAGGTCCCGGTAGTACAGGATGGGACGACCGTCAAAGATCCACTCGTACCAGTAGGACTCGTAGGGGTGGGGGGTGTGGACGCCCTGATGGTAGGTGAGCATAAATACCTGGTTGTCCCACACGATGGACAGCAAGCTCTGCAGGGTGACCTGCGTGCCGTCCCTGGCCGCCGCGGCGGTGGCGTAGGGAAGGTAGGCCGCCACATAGATGCATACGGGAATGAGAATGAAAAATACCACCGACAGGGCGATGGTCCCGGCCACATGGGTGCCGAACCGGGGCAGAGAGGAGTGCAGGCCCATGGAGTTCTCCCGGACGGCCAACTGCCGCCACTCCCGGCCCTTGAAGATGAGGCCCAGCAGCCACAACAGGGCCAGTCCCGCGCCGGCGTACACCACCGTCCACTTGCTAGCGCAGCCGATACCCCAGAACAGCCCGCACAAAAACAGAGAGGGCACAGACTTGCGAAGCAGGGTACCGGCAGGCACGGTCAACCAGCGGTACATGAAGTAGTAGGACACCAGAATGAAGAACACCCCGTAGGTGTCAATGGTGGCGATGCGGGTCTGTACCAGGTGCATGAAGTCAAAGGCGAACAGACAGGTGCCGCACAGGGCCACCGGGGTCTTGCCAAAGAGGTTTTTCAGGAACACATAGAGCACCGGCAGCATCAGTACGCCGAACAGGGTGCCCATGAACCGCCAGCCGAAGGGAGTCATGCCAAACATCAGGATGCCCAGGGAGATGATGAGCTTGCCCAGGGGCGGGTGGGACACCTCGTAGGGATAGACGTTGTTCAGGTGTTCCAGGGCGGTGCGGGGATGATAGATCTCGTCAAAATAGGAGGAGTTCATATAGGTGGCTTTGGCGGTCCACTCCATGGGTTCGTCAAAGAGGGCGGATCCCCCCTCGTCCACATAGACAGGGGCGAGCGCGGTGTCCCCATTCCAAAGCACCAGCTCACCCAGCCACAGTCCTTCGCTGCGGTCGATATCAGACGCGGAGATGCGGAACAGCCGGCCGGAGATGGGGCCCACGGGCGTCTCTTCTCCCTCTTCCGGGGAATTCAGGTCCTTCACCTCCCATTTCAGCAGGGAGTTATAGGGCTGTTCCAGCTCCAGGCTGGACCAGTTCACCCCGTCGGCAGAATACTCCAGGGTGTAGGAGCCGGTGCCGATGACGGTAAAGAAAGAGATCTTGCTCACATCCACCACCTGACTGTAGGAAAAGCTGATGGAGGTGTCCTCGTCAAAGACGGTATAGCTCTGGGGGGCGTGGGTGTTGCCCAACTGGAAAAAGGCGCTGACGGCGTAAATCACCGTCACCAACAGCATAGGCAGCACGTCTTTTTTCTGAAAGGGGTGCCGCTTGAGGGTGAGGGTCATCTGCCGGGGCTGTGCCTCCGCCATGGCGATCCACTCCAGAGAGTTCTTCCGGGGGGCGGACACCTTCCAGAAATAGATGAAAAAGGCAATGGCTGCCGCCAAGGTAGGGATAGCCCAGATGCCGGCCGGCTCCATATTGCCGAAAAACCAGCTCACGCCGTAGACAACCGTATCCCAGGCGTCGGCCAGGGTCTGCCCCAGAGAGGGGGCGGCAGAGGCCGCCTGCTGGCTGGGACCGGCGGACAGCGCCGCGCCGGCAAAAACGTCCGAAAGCTCCATAATGACCTCCACAAAACAGGGTAAGGGATCGCAGACCAAGCAGAACGTGGCCCGCAGAAGGCTGCGCCTGTCCCATCAGACCCATTTTACTACGAAACAGGCGGGAAGAAAAGCTTTATTTCCATAATTGGAAAAAAACACGCCCGCAGTAGAAGGACCGGAGGCCTGGTAAGCCTCCGGTCTTTTTAAGTTTCCTCTAATATCACAGTGATGGCATCCTCCGGAGTAATAGAGTTGTCAGATTCTACCAGAAGCAGCCAGGCGGCTCCGCCGCCCGCCTGCTCTTCCGGCGCAGACTGCCGGATCATCAACTCGTACCCGTCTTCTGTGGGCCGCAGATCCTCCACCGTATAAGAGACGGAGGCGCTGGACGATTCCAGGGAGACGGCGATGAGGGCCGCGTCCATAAAATAATCTGCCGGGTAAAGGGCCAGCAGCTCCGCGCGCTCCGGGAGGGCATATTGGTTCAGGCAGTCGTCCACCGCCTGAACGCTGGTGAGCACCTGCGCGGCGGGTGCGCCGATCTCCACGTCAGGAATGGACAAAACGTGTACGTCTCCCAAAAGACCTGCCATCCGTTCTCCGGCTTTGAAGGATGAGCTGTCCGTGTTGGGCTGAGCTTCCTGTGCCGTAGCGGCGCCATCCGCCGAGAACTGGGCGGGAGAAGGGTCCCCTGCCATATCATATCCCACGGTGGTATTGTTAACCATCGGTTCCAGATTGGCGGGATTGCTTTCCCGGAGGGGAAGGGCCAGCCCGGCCCAGAACACCAGAACCGCGCAGGCGGCAACCGTGCCCCAGCGCTGCCAGCGGCGGGGGGAGAAGCGGCGGGCGGGAGTGATCTGCTCCGGAAGCTGGGACAGGATACGGGCTGTCAAATCTTCGGGTACCTGGCAGTCCAGCTGACGCAGCAACCGGGACTGGCCAGCCAGCTCGTCAAACAGGGCCGCGCAGGTGGGACAGTCGGCCAGATGGGCGTCCAGCAGGGTACGCTCTTTGGCGGACAACTCCCCGTCCAGGGCGGCGCTGATAGCCTCTAACGCCTGGTCACAGTTCATGGCAGGTCACCTCCTGACAGGTCAAATTCAGTTCAGAGAACTGAAAATCATCTCTTTGTTCTCATAGACGAAGAAGCGTCGGAAAAGTTCCCGCTTTTTCGCAAAAAATTCGCCAGAGACAGCCGGGCCCGGGCAATGCGGGATTTCACTGTGCCTGGGGACAGGCTGAGCACTTGGGCGATCTCCTCATAGGACAGGCCATTGAGCTCCCGGAGAATGAGCACCTGTCGGTGCTCGTCGGACAGCTGTGCCAGTCCCGCCTCCAGAGCTTGGCGCAGCTCCCGCTGCTCCAAAGCTTTCTGGGGCGTAGGGGCGGGATCGGGAAGTTGGGAGGCCAGTTCCCATTCTTCATCATCCAGAGACAAGGTGCCCCGGCGGCGTTTCTCCCGGCGGAGAAAGTCAATGCAGGCGTTGCTGGTCAGACGGTACAGCCAGGTGGAGAAGGTGCTGTCGCCCTGGAAGCTGGGCAGGCCCTGCCAGACTTTGAGAAAGACCTCTTGGGTCAGGTCGGCGGCATCCTCGGCATGGCCCACCATACGCAGAGCCTGGTGATATACCGGCTGCTTAAACCGTTTCAGCAGCTGGGCGAAAGCATCCCGATCGCCGCACTGGGCCCGGCGGATTAGTTGTGTTTCCTCTGTGGGCATGGCGGCGCCTCCCTTCTTCCGGCCCGGGATCGGTTTCAATCAGTTCAGGTCCCGCTGGATCCCCGCAGTGACCCGGTATACGTCGTCGGCAGTCTGGAGCTGACTGATCTGTCCCTTCCAGTAGGAGGCATAGGGCACCCCCTTGAGATACCAAGCGTAGTGCCGGCGCATCTCCAGACAGGCGATGCGTTCCCCCTTCTGCTCCATAGCCAGCTGGAACTGGCGCACCGCCGTCTCGCACCTCCGGGCCAGGGGGGGCAGGTCAGGAACCTCCCGGCCCGCCAGGGCGGCGGCGCACTGCTGAAGCAGCCAGGGGTTGCCGAATACGCCCCGGCCTGCCATGGCCATATCCGCTCCGGTGTAGCGCAGGATGCGCACAGCGTCCTTGGCCTCAAACACATCGCCGTTGGCAATAACCGGGATGGACACCGCCTCTTTTACCGCCCGGATGTGGTCCCAGTTGGCGGTGCCGGAGTACATCTGAGTGCGGGTGCGGCCGTGGACCGCCACCGCAGACACCCCTGCGTCTTCCATGCGCCTGGCGAACTCCACACAGTTGATGGAGCCCTTGTCCCAACCCAGGCGGAATTTGACGGTGACCGGCTTTCCCGCCGCACCCCGTACCACGGCGGCGGCGATGCGGGCGGCCTTGTGCGGGTCCCGCATGAGGGCGGAGCCGTCCCCGCTCTGTACTATCTTAGGCACCGGACAGCCCATGTTGATGTCGATGATATCCGCCCCAGACTGCTCCAAAGCCAAGGCAGCTCCCTTTTCCATGCACGCCTCATCGCTGCCGAAAATCTGGACGGCGGCGGGATGCTCCCCAGCCCCCAGGGCCAGCAGGGAGGCGGTTTTTTTATCGCCGTAGCACAGGGCCTTGGCGCTGACCATCTCCGTGACCGTGTAGCAGCCGGACAGCTCCCGGCAGACCGTGCGGAAGGCCAGGTCGGTCACCCCGGCCATAGGCGCCAGGACGAGCTGGGTGTTAAGCGTTACGTTGCCGATCTTCACTGGTGCGCTCCTTTGCAGAGAAATCGATATGATTTCTTATTTTAACACAAGCCGACAGTGGGTGCAAGACAGCTTCCGACCAAGTTTTTCCAAGATATGGAGTATACTCGCAGGGAGACACGATTTTCCCCGCTCAGTGGGAGAAAGTTTACCGGCGGACAAGCCGCCTGGAGTCATCCAAGGAGGGAACGGACAAATGACTGCAAAAGAGGAAACCCGCCGCAGGCGGGGGAGGAGGCAGCTGCGCCTGGGGGTGGTCATGCGCCTGAGCGAGTGCGCCATCCGCTTTTTGCTGGCCGCGGCCCTGGCGGGGACGGAGATCTTCGGCGGCCATGCTCTGTTCGCCTTGGCTATGGTGGGAGTGGCAGGCTCCGGACTGGAGGGGTTTGCCACCCTGCTGGGCGCGGCGCTGGGTTACCTGTCCTTCCAGGGATTTCTGGAAGGGCTGCGGTACATCGCGGCGGCCATGATGATCTTCGCCGTAGCCATGGCCCTGTGTGATTTCCGCATTTACCGGCGGCCATGGTTCATGCCGTCGGTATCCGCCGCCCTCAATGGGCTGGTGGGTTTTGTCTATCTGTCCGCGGGAGGCTGGGACGGGGAGAAGATCATCTACTTTGTCACAGAGGTGGTGATGACTGCAGGAGCGGTATACTTCTACCGCCTGGCCTTTTCCGTATGGGAAGAGCGCCGGGAGGAACCCCAGCTGAACGTACGCCAGGTGGTGGGGGTATTGGTGCTGGGGGCCACCCTGCTGATGACCCTGGCGCGGGTGACAGTGGGGGATGCCTTGAGCGTGGGCCGGGTGCTGGCTGCCCTGGCAGTGATGATCGCGGGCTGGAAGGGCGGCGTGGGGGTAGGTTCCGCCGTGGGGGTGGCCGCAGGGCTGGCCATGGACTTCGCCGCCGGAACACCCCCTTACTATACCATGGCCTATGCTTTTTCCGGGCTGATGACCGGGGTGTTCTCCGGCCAAGGAAGGCTGTTTTCCATGCTGGCCTACGTGGTGGCCAACGCCGCAGCAGTGCTGTGGACCTGGGTGGGGGACCCCCAGGTGAGTTTGCTTTGGGAGGTGGCGGCGGCGGCCGTGATCTTCCTGCTGGTGCCGGACAAGCTGCTGCGGCGGCTGGGGACGCTGGTCCGGCAGGAGGGGGCCAGGGAAGAGGACACCCGTACCCGGGCCTATACCGCCGGCCGCCTGCGGCAGACCGCCGGAGCCTTTCGGGCGGTGGCGGACAGCCTGACGGGGCTGTATGACGCGCCTGTGAACGACGGCGACGCGGCCAAGATCTTTGACCGGGCGGCGGAAAAGATATGCGCCAAGTGTTCCCAATGTGCCCGCTGCTGGCAGCAGGACTACCAGACCACCAAAGGGGCCCTGTGCGACGCCCTGCCCAAAATGCTGGACCGGGGAGGGGGAGAGCCGGAGGATTTCCCCAGCTACTTTGCCGACCGCTGCGCCCATTTCCGCTCTTTTTTGGACAGTGCCAACCAGGAGCTGGAACGGCTGATGGCCCGGCGCCGGTATGACAGCCGGGTGCGGGAGAGCCGGGCGGCGGTGTGCGCCCAATACGGCCAACTGGCCGGAGTGCTGGAACGGGCGGCGGCAGAGGTGTCGGCGGAGCTGACCGTGGATGTGCGCCGGCAGCGCCAGATCAAGCAGCGGCTGGCCGCCCTGGGGCTGGAGGGACGGTGCGCCGTATTTCACGACGAGCACGGGCACCTGCGCCTGGAGCTGGAGGGGAAGGATGTGGACAAGCTGGGCGAGCCGGAGCAGCTGGACGCCTTGGAACAGCTCATGGACTGCCCCCTTCAGGTGGAGGACAGCGCTCCGGGTGCCCTGCATTTGGCCCAGCGGGAGCCGCTGATGGCGGTGGCCGGAGTGGCCGCCCTGGGCCGGGACGGGATGCCGGTGAGCGGCGATTCCGGGGCCTGGTTCAAGGATGACGCCGGGCGGCTCTATATCCTCCTGTGCGACGGCATGGGCAGCGGGCTGGCCGCCCGCCAGGACAGTGACGGCGCCCTGCGGCTGCTGGAAAAGTTCCTCCGGGCGGGGATGACGCCCCGGTCCGCCCTCAAGACGGTGGGAGAGGCCCTGGCCCTTCGGGGGGAGGCAGAGGGGGGGTTCACCACTGTGGACCTGGCACAGATTGACCTGTTCACCGGACGGGGCGCGGTCCTCAAGCTGGGGGCGGCTCCCTCCTATCTGCGCCGGGGCGGCCAGGTAGAGCGGCTGTCCGGTTCCGCTCTGCCCGCCGGGCTGGTAGCCCAGCCGGAGGGAGAGCCGGATGTGTTCCCACTGGAACTCCAGGCCGGGGACTGTCTGGTGATGGTCAGCGACGGCATCACCGCCGGACAGGAGGACGGATGGCTGCGGCAGGCCCTGGAGGAATTCGACGGCCTTTCCCCCCAGGAACTGGCCGGCCGCCTGCTGGCCGACAGCCGGGATAAGGCTGGCGGCAGTGACGACCAAACCGTGATCGTGGTCAAGCTGGATGTGAGAAAGTAGCCTGAAAAATAACGGCTGCCCCAATCAGAGGGCGGCCGTTATTTAAATTTCACGATGTCGTTTGGGGTGCAGTCCAAGATGCGGCACAGCTTTTCCAGGGTGAGCATGGTGATGTTTTTGTTTTTCTTCAAAGAATCCAGCGTCTTGTTGTCGATGCCGGATTGGATGAGCCTATATTGGGAGATGGCCTTTCTCCGCATCGTCTCCCATAACGGACTGTAATCTACGATGGGACTCACCGCCTCCCGAGAGTAATACAGGCTCATTATAGGCAGAAAAAAGGAAAATAAATATTGTGGATATAATCACAATATGATAAGATAAAAACACTGAATACAAGGCGCGGAGCGGTTTTCTATCGGATCTCCTGATCCAGATTATCAAGCTCTGGAGCGCTGAAAAATTCTCCCAAGGTAACGCCAAGGCCATCACAGAGAATCTTAATGGTATCAATGGTAACCGTCTTTCGGGAAGAGTTGAATAAACTGTATACGGTGGACGGCGTGACGCCGGATTCCGTGGCCAGTGTGTTGATACTCCAGCCACGCTGGGCGCACAGGTATTGGAAGCGGGCCACCACCGCGGTCTTTACCGCTGACATACTATCACCCCTGTGGGCAATAGTATCGAAATTTACGCTATCGCGTATACGCGCTTGCGTAAATATGGGAAAAAAGATATAATAAAGCCGTCCGGACCTGCCGGACGGCAAACTTATTTGATTTCCTGCTCCAGGTTGTCAAATTCTGGCGTATTGAAAAATTCTCCAAGTGTGATGCCGAGACCATCACAGAGCTTTTTTATAGTAATAGCGCCAGGGTGTCTGCTTTTCCCATTTAAAATACTGTTAATGGTAGATTGCGGGACTCCGGAGAGATTAGCCAGCCCGTTGGGGGTGATATGGTGCTCATCACAGAGCTGAAAGATTCGATTGGCGATTGCTTGCCGAGTTCCAATCTCTACGTGCAATACTGGCCACCTCACAAGTACATTGAAACGACAAAAAAGACATGTTTTTCCTATATTCAATTCTAAAATAGCAAAACAGGAAGAAATAGGTAGGCGACATATCGTTATTTTTCCTGCGTAAAGAATAAAAAACGACATGTCGTTTATCAAGGAAACGGTAAGAATATTATGATATATGACAAAAGAGGAACAATTACATAGTAGCAAAATTCTAATATAAAAGAGGGCGGTTTATGATACTAAAATAAAAAGAAAGGACAGGCCCTGTCCGGTGTGGGGGGCTCGCCCCGCGGCGAGGGCCTTTTTT
>CDZQ01032136.1_pt1 | contig 35734 bp, 32 predicted proteins | sample 554831 | NCBI WGS metagenome assembly CDZQ01 (sample SAMEA3182112, study PRJEB8094) | gut metagenome | biome: human; feature: gut; material: Stool; isolation source: human stools | place: Canada | collected 2013-05-06 | reverse complement strand
GTGAAGATGACCCCCGCCCACGACCCCAACGACTTCGAGGTGGGCCTGCGCCACAATCTGGACACCATCCGGGTGCTGGATGACAACGGTGTGGTCAACGCCAACGGCGGCAAGTACCAGGGGATGGACCGGTACGAGGCCCGGAAGGCGGTCATCGCCGACCTGGAGGCCATGGGCCTGTTGGAAAAAGTGGAGCCTTACTCCCACAACGTGGGCACCTGCTACCGCTGCCACAACGACGTGGAGCCTATCATCTCCGCCCAGTGGTTCGTCAAGATGGCCCCCTTGGCCAAGGAGGCCCTGCGGGTAGTCAACGAGGGTGAGGTCAAGTTTGTCCCTGAGCGATTTGCCAAGACCTACACCAACTGGATGGAGAATGTGCATGACTGGTGTATCTCCCGCCAGCTGTGGTGGGGACATCAGATCCCTGTGTGGTACTGCGATGACTGCGGCCACATGACCGTCAGCCGGGAGGACCCCACCGAGTGCGAGAAGTGCCACTCTAAGAAGATCCACCGGGACCCTGATGTGTTGGATACCTGGTTCTCCTCCGCTCTATGGCCCTTCTCTACCCTGGGATGGCCGGAGAAGACCCCCGATCTGGACTACTTCTATCCCACCGACGTACTGGTCACCGGCTATGACATTATCTTCTTCTGGGTGGCCCGGATGATCTTCTCCGCCTGTGAGCAGACCAAAAAGCCCCCCTTCCACACTGTGTTTATCCACGGCCTGGTCCGGGACGACAAGGGCCGAAAGATGTCCAAATCTCTGGGTAACGGCATCGATCCTCTGGAGATCGCCGAGAAGTACGGCGCTGACGCCCTGCGCTTCAATCTGGTCACCGGCAACAGCCCAGGCAACGATATGCGCTTCTACACTGAGCGGTGCGAGGCTATGCGGAACTTCGCCAACAAGATCTGGAACGCCAGCCGCTTCCTGAAGATGAACCTGACCATTGACAAGTGCCAGCTGCCCGACAAGCTGGAGCTGGAGGACAAGTGGATCCTGTCCAAGCTCAACCGGGTCATTCCAGATATCACCGACAACATGGACCGGTATGAGCTGGGCGTGGCCGCCCAGAAGATCTACGACTTCATCTGGGACGACTACTGTGACTGGTATATCGAGCTGACCAAAACCCGCCTTCAGGGCGAGGACCAGGACAGCAAGGTCCGGGCCCAGCAGGTGCTGTGCTATGTGCTCACCCAGATGCTGAAGCTGCTTCACCCCTTCATGCCCTTTATCACCGAGGAGATCTGGCAGGCGCTGCCCCACGGAGACGAGGTGGAGGAGGGTTCCTTCCTGATGCTCCAGTCCTGGCCCGAGCACAGGGATGAGCTGGACTTCCCCGACGAGGAGAAGGCCATGGAGCTCATTATGGATGCCATCCGGGCTGTCCGTACTCGCCGCAGCGAGATGAACGTGCCCCCCTCCAAAAAGGCCCACCTTACCGTAGCGACCGATGAGGCGAAGGTATTTGAGCTGGGCGTGCCCTTCCTGAAAAAGCTGGCCTACGCGGGTGAGGTGACCATTGTTCCCGCGGGTCAGACCTCTGAGGGAGCGGGACAGGTCACCGTAGTCACCCATGCCGCCCAGATGTCCATGCCTCTGGCCGAGCTGGTGGATATGGAGAAAGAGAAGGCCCGCATGGAGAAGGAGCGGAAGAAGAACTTTGATGAGCTTCAGAAGCTGAATGCCAAGCTGGCCAACCCCGGATTTGTCAACAAGGCTCCTGCCCATGTGGTGGAGGCGGAGAAGGAGAGGGCTGTCAAGCTCAACGAGCTGGTAGCCAAGCTGGAGGAACAGCTGAAGAATATGTGAGAAAAAGAGCCGGACAGGGATAACTGTCCGGCTCTTTCTTAGATGGTTATGGGCTGATGCTGGGCGGTTTTTCCATTCTGGGAAAGGGAGCGCCGCGGAACCGGGAACGAATCGAATAAAGATACATCTGCCAACCATATCCCAGGACTATTCCGCATATCCTCCCACATAAGAGGTGAGGATATGATCGGACAACTGGTATTCGGCTCAGGCGGACCCAGACAGGGAGAGCGGGAAAAGCTCTACGGTCTGCCGGTGCTGCGGGTGCGCGCCGATATGGACAGCTTTTGGTGGGAGCGGCGTGTCAAGAAAGCGGGAAGGGCACTGTTTCGGGGCGGAGCCCGCCGGGTGCTGGTCCCCAGAGGGTTCCCCTGTTGGCCTCTGCTGTCGGAATATGGGCTAGCTCCAGTGGACCCAGGGCCTTTCCTGCGGGCCCAGTCACCGGCGCTGGCACTGGCGCTGCTGGAGCGGAGGGGAGCGGCGCCGGATCGGTCCACCGTGGTTTTATGCGGGGCGCGGGCAGACTGGGAGATGACCCGTGTCGCCGTAACGCTCTGTTCTCAAGTCCGGAACCTGGTCATCGACGCACCCAAAGGAGGGGAGGAGCTGGCCCGATGGCTGCGCGGGGAGTTCGGTGTGCCTATCCTGCCACGGAGAGAAGGGGGGCAGGCGGCTCTTTGCTTTCATCCAGACGGGGCCAGGGGAGAGGAGCCTACGCTGGAGCTCTACGGACATGCACCGGATCTGGCGGGCCTGTCCCTGTCAGCTCCACATCTGGGGGAGGGAGATCGGGAGGATTTGGACCTGCTCGCCGCCCTGTATGAGTTCGGACGACTGAACAAAGAAGAGCTAAAAATCACTTGACAGCGGAGAATGGAGCACTTATAATGACACATACTGCATCAGTGTGCCCATTTCTTTATTATAATGTATGGCGGCCTGATAAGCTCGGAGCCGCCATTGGAAAGGTGTGCGAGGTATCATGGCAAAAGAGTATCGTTTGAGCCCGGAGCGGCTCAAGGAGCTACAGGATGAGATGAGCTACCTGAAGACCGTCCGGGAAAAAGAGGTGGCGGAGCTCATCAAGGAGGCCCGCTCCTTTGGCGACCTGTCTGAGAACAGCGAGTATGACGAGGCCAAGAACGAGCAGGGAAAGCTGTACTCCCGCATGGCTGAACTGGACGAGATCCTGTCAAACTATGTGGTCATCGAGGAGGAGGAGGACGGCGGCGATTACATCCGCATGGGCTCCTCCGTCACCGTGCTGGATAAGGAGTTTGGGGAGGAGGAGACCTATAAGATCGTGGGCTCCCAGGAGGCTGATCCCATGAAGGGCACTATCTCCGAGGACTCCCCCTTTGGCAAGGCCCTGCTAGGCAAGAACGCCGGAGATGAGATCACTGTGGACGCCCCCGCCGGTCCGGTAGAGTATAAGATCCTGAAGGTGGAGCGGTAATTTTTCCAAGATACAGAGGATAGGAGTTGGCGATATGGCCGATCAGAATAACAAGAACAACCAGAGCGCCCCCCAGGAGGAGAACCTCTCCCAGCTGCTGAAGATCCGCCGGGACAAGCTGAAGGAGCTCCAGGAGGGGGGGAACGATCCCTTCCAGATCACCCGATTCGTAGTGGATAACGACTCCGCCAACATCAAGGGCAACTTCGACGCCCTGGAGGGGCGGCAGGTGGCCATCGCCGGCCGCCTCATGTCCAAGCGGGGGATGGGCAAGGTGTCCTTCTGCGACCTGCAGGACAAGTCCGGCCGCATCCAGCTCTACGCCAGGAAGGACGAGATGGATGAGGCGGAGTATAACCGCTTTAAGAAGTATGATATCGGCGATATCGTAGGAGTCCACGGCGTAGTTTTTCGCACCCAGCGGGGAGAGATGTCCGTCCGTGTTGTGACTGTGACGCTGCTCTCTAAGTCCCTGCTGCCCCTGCCGGAGAAATTCCACGGCCTGACCAACACCGAGCTGCGCTACCGCCAACGCTATGTGGATCTGATCGTCAATCCGGAGGTGAAGCGCAACTTCATCATTCGCTCCCAGTTCATCAAGCATGTCCGGGACTTTATGGACGGCCGTGGCTATATGGAGGTGGAGACCCCGGTGCTCAACACCATCTCCGGCGGCGCCACAGCCCGGCCCTTCATTACCCACCATAATACCCTGGACATCGATATGTATATGCGCATCGCCACCGAGCTGCCCTTGAAGCGGCTCATCGTAGGCGGCATGGACCGGGTATACGAGATCGGGCGCATCTTCCGCAACGAGGGGATGGACCCCAAGCACAACCCTGAGTTTACTACCATCGAGCTGTACCAGGCTTATGCCGACTTCAACGACATGATGGACCTGTTCGAGGATCTGCTTACCTCCGCTGCCCAGAAGATCCTGGGTACTTACCAGGTGGAGTGGCAGGGAGAAAAAATCGACCTGACCCCCGGCTGGCCCCGTATGCCGATGCACGAGGCCGTCAAGAAGTATTGCGGCATCGACTTTATGGCCATTACCTCCGACGAGGAGGCCGTAGCCGCCGCCAAGGCTATCGGGGTGGAGTTGCCTGAAACGGCGGACAAGACCTGGGGTAACGCCCTGTATGAGGTCTTTGACCAGCGGGTGGAGGAGAAGCTCATCCAGCCCACTTTCATTACCATGCACCCGGTAGATGTGTCCCCTCTGGCTAAACGTTCTCTTGTCGATTCCCGACTTACCGAGCGATTTGAGCTGTTCATCTGCCACAGTGAGATGGGCAACGCCTTCTCCGAACTCAACGACCCCATCGACCAGCGCCAGCGATTCCAGAAGCAGGTGGAACTGCGGGACAAGGGGGACGACGAGGCCGGCATGATGGACGAGGATTTCCTCACCGCCCTGGAGTACGGCATGCCCCCCACGGGTGGGCTGGGCATCGGCATCGACCGCTGTGTCATGCTGCTGACGGGCTCCGATTCTATTCGTGAGGTCATCCTGTTCCCGACTATGAAGCCTTTAGAATGAAACTGCGGCCGGCATACCAATGGGATTTTCCCATTGGTATGCCTTTCTGCACCTCCCGGCGGCCATAAGGCGCGCCATAGAGAGGCGTCAACTGGGAAAAAGGAGCCGTTGTGAGTGTATATCCTGGCACAAAAAAAGCTAAACCCCACCCGATACATTGTCTTGGGCTTTGGGGGTATCATTTTGTTGGGGACGCTGCTGCTCCGGCTGCCCATCGCCGCCTGGGACGGGCAGGCCACTCCCTGGCTGGTGTGCCTGTTTACCGCCACCTCCGCCACCTGTGTTACGGGGCTGGTGCTGGTGGATACAGCGCTGCATTGGACGCCCTTCGGTCAAGGGGTGATGCTGGTGCTGGTGCAGCTGGGCGGCCTGGGCTTTGTCACCCTCATGTCCCTGGTGCCCTTCGCGCTGCACCGGAGGATCGGACTGTCCCAGCGGATGATGATGGCTTCCTCCCTCAATATGAGTGGGGTAGCCGGAGTGGTCCGGGTAGTGCGTCACGCCCTGATGGGCACCTTTCTGGCCGAGGGGCTGGGGGCGGCGCTGCTGGCCACAAGATTTGTCCCCATTTTCGGACTGGGTAGGGGGCTGTGGCTCTCTGTATTCCACAGTGTTTCTGCCTTTTGTAACGGCGGCTTTGATCTGTTCGGCGGGTACAGCGGACCTTACAGCAGCCTGGCGGCCTTCCGGGGGGACCTGCTGGTGATGGTGACCATCATGGCCCTTATCATCGTGGGGGGCCTGGGCTTTTTCGTATGGGAGGACCTGCTGGATGCCAGGTGCTGGCGTAAGCTGCGGCTGTATTCCAAAATGGTGCTGGGGATCACTGTGGCGCTGATTGGGCTTGGGACCCTGTTCTTCTGCTGTGCCGAGTGGGACAACCCAGCTACACTGGGGGCGATGCCCGTCTGGGAGCGGCCGCTGAACGCCCTCTTTCAGTCGGTGACCCTGAGAACGGCGGGGTATGCCACCTTTGACCAAGCCGGCCTGCGGGACAGCTCCGCGGTGCTGTCCATCATCCTGATGCTGATAGGCGGCTCATCGGGCTCCACGGCCGGAGGACTCAAGACGGTCACAATGGGGGTGCTGCTGCTGGCCCTGCGGGACGGCCTCCGAGGGCGGGAGGAGGTGGTGTTCCGCCACAGGACCATTCCACAGCGGCGGGTGATGGACGCCATGACCCTGGCGCTGACGGTGTTGCTGCTGTTCCTGACCGGTTCCATGGCGCTTTCTCTGATGGACCGGGTGCCCTTTGTCCAGGCGGCCTTTGAAGTGGCCTCCGGCATGGGGACGGTGGGGGTGACTATGGGAATCACCCCGTCGCTGACGGTGGGAAGCGCCCTGCTGATGGTCGCCCTGATGTTCCTGGGCCGGGTAGGAATCCTGTCCTTCTCCATCGCCTTCCTGACCAGGAAACAGGCAGAACATAAGATTTCGTACCCTGCTACTGACGTGATGATCGGGTAAGCGGGGAGGAGGGCCGCATGAAAAGTTTTCTGATTATTGGATTAGGCCGCTTCGGTGCCTCACTGGCAGTGGAGCTATGCGCTCAGGGCCACGAGGTGCTGGCGGTGGATATTCAGCCGGAACGAGTTCAGGCGGTGGCAGACCAGGTGACCCACTGTGTCGTGGGGGATGCCAGGGACCCGGAGGTGCTGCGAAGCCTGGGGGCTCGGAATTTTGACTGCGCCGTGGCAGCCGCCAGCGCGGATGTAGGGGTCAGCGCCCTCATTGTGCTGAACCTGAAGGAGCTGGGGGTCGCCCGCGTGGTGGGCAAGGCGAACAGCATGGTCCACCGCAAGGTGCTGGAGAAAATCGGGGCCGATTTGGTGATCTTCCCGGAACAAGAGATGGCCATCCGGCTGGCGCGGAGCCTGGCCAACGGTGATATTTTAAACTTTATCGAGCTGTCTGACGAGTTCTCCATTGTGGAGCGGCTGGTACCGGAGGACTGGGTGGGAAAGTCCATTCTGGAGCTGGATATCCGGGCCAAGTGGAGGGTTACCGTAATCGCGGTGCGCCGGGGAGAGCGCATGACCATCTCACCGGGCCGGGACTATGTGTTCCAGGCGCAGGATGACTGTATGGTGATCCTGGGGAGCAATGCGGATATCGACCGGTTGGAGAGAAGATGATGGAGCGGATTACGAGCCGGAAGAACCCCCTGCTGATGAAGATTCGCCGCCTAGCCTCTGGCGGGCGGCGGGAACGGCAGGCGGAGGGAGAATATCTGGGAGACGGGATCAAACTGCTGGAGGAGGCACTGCGGTGGAGCGCGCCCCTGACTGCGGCAGTGTTCGCCGACGGGGTAGAGCCCCCTGATCTGCCCAAGGAGGTCCGGGCGGTGCAGGTGCCTGGAGATGTGATGGAGAGCATCTCTCCAATGGCGGCGCCCCAGGGCGCGCTGTTTTTGGCCGCCCTGCCTCCGGCGGACCCGCCAGAGCAGCTGAAGGGGAGGCGGTATCTGGTTCTGGACGGCGTTCAGGACCCTGGTAACGTAGGCACCATCTGGAGGACCGCGGACGCCCTGGGAGCGGACGGCCTGCTGCTGGTCAACGGATGCGCGGACCCCTATGGGCCCAAAGTCGTTCGGGCCTCCATGGGGGCTTGCTTCCGTCTGCCGGTCTTTGAGGTGACCCCGGATGGGCTGGCCGGGCTGCTGAAAAAGGCGGAGCTGCCCCTGTACGCCACCGCCTTGGGAAAGGATACGGTGGACATCAAAACGGCGGACCTGAGCCGGTCCGCCGTGGTGATTGGAAGTGAGGGGCGGGGAGTGTCCCGTCCTTTGCTGGAGCGATGTGAAAAGACACTGAAGATACCCATGCGCCAGCGGTGCGAGTCCCTCAACGCGGCGGTGGCGGCCTCTATCGTCCTGTGGGAGATGGGGCGGTGATCTTCTCAACGCGGCGGCCGGCCGCCGATCCCCAGACAGTGGTAAATGACTTGGATGATCAGGGCCGCGGCCGCCAGGGTCACAGCAAAGAGCGCATAGGCCGGCACATAGCTGCCAAACCGGTCTGCAAGGATGCCGGGCAGGGGGCCAAAAAGAAGGACCCCCGCTGTATAGGACATGGTGATGGAACGCACGTACTTGCCATAAGTGCTGTCCGAGGACAAATCAGCGGCCCACACCGAGGGGGACACAGCGGAAACAGGTAGCCCCATTCCCAATAGTGTGATGGACAGAAAGGGGAGGGCGAGGCCGCCCAGAGGGGCCAGACAGCAAAGAACAAAGGCTCCCAGAAGTGAGCCGAAGGAATAGTAGTTACCCCACCGGCTGCCCATCCGGTCATAGACCTGGCCACAGAGAATCTTGCCGATACAGATGGCCAGTCCGGCATAGGACATTAGAGCGGCGATGAGGGCCTGATCGTAGCCCTCGCTGGTGTAGAGCACGGTCAGATGGGAAAAACCGGGGCCCCCAGGGCCGCCTACTAAAAAGGCGGCGAAAAGGATCAGGAGCAGATAAGACCGGCGCATCCCTCGGGGGGCCTGTCTGGGCGGGGGCGGAGGATCGTCCTCTCCCCCCAGATGATAGGGCTCCAACCCCAGTTCTGCCGGGGTGTTTCGGATCAGCTTCCAGGCCAGTAGAGCGGTGATAAGGATAAAGGCCCCCTCCCACAGAAAGGCGGCCCGCAGGCCCTGATGCTGGATGATCCAGGTGATGATGACAGGGGCAAAGATGGTGGATACCCCGCTGCCCGCGGAAGCCAGCCCCAGGGCCAGCCCACGCCGGTCTCGGAACCAGGCGCCGATGACCAGAGAGAGGGGGACCATGCCCCCATAGCAGTAGCCAAGCCCGGTCAGGGCGGCGGCCAGACAGTAAGTAAAAAAGCTGGTGGCCAGACCAAAACAGAAGTAGGACAGGGATAGCAGCACCACCCCCAGGGTCATGACCAGACGCAGTCCGAGCCGCTGACACAGCTGATTGACTGTCAGCAGAGCGGCCAGGATGAACAGACTGCGCGTGGTGGTGATCCAGGAGCCCTGCGCATTGGAAAAACCATTGGCCAGGATGATCTCGGGCTGGTAGATGGTGAAGACATTGACACCCAGTCCGATGGTGGAAAACAGGACCAGGGCGCTGCCCAGACAGACCATCCAGGCGTAATGTGGACGTTTCATGAAAAAACTCCCTCCCCTGCCTATACAATAGCGCCGGAGAGGAGATTTGTAAAGGGAAAGTTCCGGAGTGAAGGAGATGAGAGAATGTCGGCCTTGAGATACTGGATCTGGCTTACCACCCGCCATGATCTGGGCCCAGCGGGAGTGCTAGGGGTGTTGGAGCACTTCATCACTCCAGAGCGGGCCTATTACGCAGACCCGGAGGAATATGACTTTCTTCCTCTCCCCGCTGCTGCTAAAAGGAGCCTGTTGGACAAAGGCACGGACCGGGCGGAGGAAATTTTGGCGGACTGTGAGCGGCTGGGCGTACGTATTATGACATTGCAGGACGCCGACTACCCCGGCCGCCTGCGGCAGATCGCTGACCCGCCCGTGATCCTCTACATTCGTGGGCGGTCCTTCCACTTTGATGAGGAGGCGGCCATCGGTGTGGTGGGCGCCAGGGAGGCTACCGCCTATGGGACGCTGTATGCCGAGCGGTTCGGGATGGAGCTGGCGGCGGGCGGCGCTCTGGTGGTATCCGGTATAGCTGAAGGCATAGACTGCCATGCTGTTAAGGGTGCCCTGAAGGGCGGGGGACCGGTGGTTTCCGTGCTGGCCGGCGGAGTGGATGTGCCCTTTCCGCGGGAACACCGCTATCTGTATGAGGATGTGGCGGCTGCCGGGTCCCTGATCTCTGAGCATCCTCCTGGCACACCCCACAAGGGAAGCCACTTCTCACAGCGCAACCGGATCATCAGCGGCCTCTCCCTGGGTGTGCTGGCGGTGGAGTGCAGGAAAAAGAGCGGCACCATGCTCACGATGAACCACGCCATGGAGCAGGACAGGGACATCTTTGCTGTCCCCGGCCCCTTAGATGCCCCACTCAGCGAGGGGACCAACTACCTGATCCAGCAGGGGGCCAAGCTGGTCACCTGTGGCGGCGACATTCTATCCGAGTATTGGGCCCGCTTCCCCAGGAGGCTGGCGGCCTCCGCCCCGCTGACGCCAGAGGCCGCGCAGGCCCGGCTGGACAGTCTGGCCCAGGACAGGGAGGAAAAGCGCCGCACTGAGCCCGCCCTGGAGGAAGTACCCAGCCGGGAGTTTATCCCCCGGAGCGGGCAGCGGGAGCGGTTCACCGACGATGAGCTGTCCCTCCTCAACGCCCTGGAGGACAGGACCCTGTCGCCGGACCAACTGGTGGAGCTGACCCAGATCCCGGCCAAGCGGGTGCTGTCCGCCCTGACCATGCTCCAGATACAGGGGGCGCTGGAGGAGCGGCCAGGCAGGCGGTATGCCTCCCTGGTGCGGCTGGAGGAGTAGCCCACACCCTGATTCCATGTGACCTTCGGGAGCGGAATGTTCCCTTGATTTTTCCATCATCTAATTTGGAGGTATTCCAATCGTGCCAAATAAAACGGATCTAGTGATCGTCGAGTCCCCGTCCAAGGCCAAGACCATCGGCAAATACCTGGGGCCGGGCTATGAGGTAAAGGCGTCTATGGGCCACGTCCGGGACCTGCCCAAGAGCAAGCTGGGCGTGGATATCGAGAAGGGCTTTGTTCCCGACTATCAGCCCATCAAGGGCAAAGAGGATGTTATCAGTGACCTGAAAAAAGCCGCCAAGAAGAGCGGCCGTGTCTACCTGGCCACCGACCCGGACCGGGAGGGGGAGGCTATCTCCTGGCATCTGAAGGAGCTGCTGGGCATCCCGGATGACAAGACCTACCGGGTTACCTTCAACGAAATCACCCGGAATGTGGTCAACCAGTCTATCGCCGCCCCACGGGCCATTGACCAGGACCTGGTGGACGCCCAGCAGGCCCGCCGCATCCTGGACCGGATCGTGGGCTATGAGCTGTCCCCCCTGCTGTGGAAGAAGATCCGCCGGGGCCTATCCGCCGGGCGGGTCCAGTCCGTGGCCACCCGGCTGGTGGTGGAGCGGGAGGAGGAGATCCGGGCCTTCGTCCCCCAGGAGTACTGGTCCATCGAGGCCGATTTGGCCCGCGTCGCCCCCAATTTGGGCAGCTTTAAGGCCCAATTCCACGGCCGGGACAAGAAAATGGAGCTCCACAGCCGGGAGGAGGCCGAACAGGTGCTGGCCACTGTCCGGCAGGGCAGTTTCTCCGTGGCCAAGGTAAAGCGCCAGGAGAAGTCCCGCCAGCCCGCCCCGCCCTTCACCACCTCCACCCTCCAGCAGGAGGCGTCCCGCAAGCTGAATATGTCCCCGGCCCGTACTATGTCCATCGCCCAGCAGCTGTATGAGGGCGTGGAGCTGTCCGGACAGGGGGCCGTGGGCCTCATCACCTATATGCGTACCGACTCCCTCCGCCTGTCGGAGGAAGCTCTGGCTGCCGCCAAGGACTTTATTCTGCATCGGTACGGCGGGGAATATTACCCCGCCCAGACCCGGCGATTCAAGGCCAAGGGCAACGCCCAGGACGCCCACGAGGCCATCCGCCCCTCTGATGTCACCCTGGTCCCGGACGAGATCAAGAAGGACCTGACGAGCGAGCAGTACAAGCTGTACAAGCTGATTTGGAGCCGGTTCCTCTCCTGCCAGATGGCAAACGCCGTCTATGACAGCCTGTCTATCGACGTGGAGAACAGCGGATATATTTTCCGGGCCAGCCACTCCAGCCTGAAGTTCTCCGGCTTCACCGCCGTCTATGAGGAGGGGAAGGACGAGGACGAGGAGGAGAAGACCTCCCCCCTGCCTGACCTGAAGGAGGGGGAGCCCCTGGACTGCCGGGGGCTGAAGGAGGACCAGCACTTTACCCAGCCCCCCGCCCGCTATTCTGAGGCGTCCCTGATCCGGGCCTTGGAGGAGAAGGGTATCGGCCGGCCCTCCACCTACGCTCCCACCATCACCACCATCCTGAATCGGGAGTATGTGGTCAAGGAGGGCAAGGCCCTTCGTCCCACCCCTCTGGGGGAGGTGGTCACCGGGCTGATGAAAGACAAGTTCAACGACATTGTGGACTATGCCTTCACCGCCCAGATGGAGGAGCGGCTGGACAAGGTGGAGGAGGGCGATGTGAACTGGAAGGCCCTTCTGAATGACTTTTACGGCGATTTCTCCGCCGAGCTCCATAAGGCCGAGCAGGAGCTGGACGGGGAGCGGATCAAGGTGCCTGACGAGGTGTCGGAGGAAATCTGTCCCCAGTGCGGCCGGAACCTGGTGGTCAAATCCGGCCGCTTCGGTCGATTCCTGGCCTGTCCTGGCTGGCCGGAGTGTGACTTTACCATGCCTCTGGTGGTGGAGATGCCCGGCAAGTGCCCCAAATGCGGCGGCCGCCTGCTCAAGCGGACGGGAAAGAGCAAAAAGACAGGCAAGCAGTACACCTACTACTGCTGTGAGTGGGTGAACAGCAAGGACGAGGCCCGCAAGTGTGACTTCATGACCTGGGATGTGCCGGTGAAGGACAACTGCCCAGTCTGTGGCTGGACCATGTTCAAAAAGCCAGGCAAGGGCGCCAAAAAGCCCTATTGCATCAACGAGGCGTGCTCCAACTTTACCCCGGAGGAGAAGCGGGGAGGCTGGAAGCCCAAGTCGGCCGACTCCGCCGACACTGGTGAGGAGAAGGCGGAGAAGAAGCCGGCGGCCAAAAAGACAGCGGCTAAGAAGACCGCCGCCACAAAAACGGCCACTGCAAAAAAGACAGCCGCAAAGAAAACAACGACAGCGAAGAAGTCTACGGCCAAGAAATCTGGGGCTGAAAAAGCCGAAGGATAGGCGTAGAAGTGCCCCCCTCAGCCGGCATAGCCATGACGGAGGGGGGCAGCACACCGCTATCGAAAGGATAGACAAGCACCCAGGAGGTACCCATGGAATCTGTTATTGTGATCGGCGCCGGGCTGGCGGGGAGCGAGGCGGCCTGGCAGCTGGCCCGGCGGGGCATCCCCGTGGAGCTGCGGGAAATGAAGCCCCAAAAAATGACCCCCGCCCACCATACGGAGTATTTTGGGGAGCTGGTGTGTTCCAACTCTCTGCGTTCCGACCAGATGGAAAACGCGGTGGGTCTGCTGAAGGAGGAGCTGCGCCGGTGCTCCTCGCTCATCATGTCCTGCGCCGACGAGCATCGGGTGGAGGCGGGGGGCGCCTTGGCGGTGGACCGTCACGCCTTTGCCCAGGCCATCACCGAGAGGATCAAGAGCCATCCCAACATCACAGTGGTGGAAGGGGAGGTCACAGAGATCCCGGAGGCGGGGAACGTCATCCTCGCCTCCGGCCCATTGACATCAGAGGCCTTATCGGAGGCCATTTCCCGGCTGTTTCCCGGCAGCAGATACCTGAATTTCTTTGATGCCGCCGCCCCCCTGGTCACCTTCGAGAGCGTGGATATGGACAGCGCCTGGTTTGCCTCCCGGTATGACCGGGGGACCCCGGACTATATCAACTGCCCCCTGACGGAAGAGGAGTACGACGTCTTCTGGCGGGAGCTGATCCACGCCCAGGAGGCGGAGGTCCACGGGTTTGAGGATGCGGGCGTGTTCGAGGGCTGTATGCCCGTGGAGGTCATGGCCCGGCGGGGGAGGGATACCCTGTGCTACGGTCCGCTGAAGCCTGTGGGGCTGAAAGACCCTAAAACGGGGAAGGAGCCCTTTGCCGTGGTCCAGCTGCGCAAGGACAATGCCCAGGGGACCATTTATAACATCGTGGGCTTCCAGACCCATTTGAAGTGGGGAGAGCAGAAGCGGGTGTTCTCCATGATCCCTGCCTTGAAAGACGCCGAGTATGTCCGCTATGGCGTGATGCATCGGAACACCTTTTTGGACTCGCCCCGGCTGTTGGACCGCTACTACCGGGTCCGGGGTCAGGAGCGGCTGATGTTTGCCGGACAGATCACCGGGGTGGAAGGCTATGTAGAATCCACCGCCTCCGGAGCCCTGGCAGCCATCGAGCTGGCCCGCCGGCTGGAGGGCAAGGAGCCTGTCAACTTCCCCCGTGAGACGGCCATAGGCGCTCTGGCTCTTTACATCAGCGACCAAAGTGTGGTAAACTTTCAACCAATGAATATCAACTTCGGACTGATCCCCCAGTTGGGCTACCGGGTAAAGGGGAAACGGAACAAAAACGCTGAAATTTCCAAACGGGCTCTGGAGGCACTGGGGAAATTGGATTTAGAGCCGTGACCGCTTGTCCTGCAAGCGATCAGCGCACCGAAGGGGCTCGTCTCGCCGCCCATCGAAGGCTGCGTCATACCCGGCGGACGGCCAAAGTGTTTCCGCTTGGGCGAGGGAGGACTGATACTCCCCATCGCGGCCAAAATTCAGATGGGCCTGGTCAGTTTCCCAATTATAGAGATTCTCCAAGTATTGTTTCATAATGATGCCGCCATTAAGATGCTGATAGAGTGGGAATGATTGCAGAGGTCCCGAAAAGCCCGTGATTACCGGGTTTTCCAAGGCTTGATGCCCTCCGTGGCAACGATTTGGCAACAGTTTTCATTATTCCAAAGATAAAGAGCTACCTGATTTACGAAAGTCAGGTAGCTCTTTTTGTTTTACTTCTCTTTGTCAGACTGCTTTTTGAATTCTTCTACCAGCAGATCGCTGAGACCCTGAGAAGGGACAACCTTGTGCCAGTGGCCTGTGGTATCAAACTCCGGGTAGCGGTAACGCCAGTGGTCGTAGTCCTCTTTGCTGATCTCTCCCGACTTCAATTTGGCCGCCTGCTCGCCCTAGGCGCAGAGCATCTCATGGAGCCGGGCTGCGTCTTTGCCTTGGAACACATCCACCCGAAGATGTATTTCTCCATCACACTCGCAGATTTTCAGGCCGTAACGGTCCTCCAAGGTAAAGAGAGTGTGCATAAGCCCCACATAGGAGTCAATGTCCGGCACAGCCAAAGCATGGGGAGAGACCTCCAATATCTGTGCCAGCGCGGCAGTCAGGTCTGCTTTGGGTGTCCGCGACCCATTCTCATATTGGGCAAGACGGACATCGGCTGACTTCTCCGGGAAGCCCAGCGCCATACCGAGATATTTCTGCGTCATGCCGCGCAGAGTGCGGAAAAAGTGAATACGTTCTCCAATCGCCATAACGGCCAACTCCTATCTGGATTCTTGATAGATTCAGCATAGCAGAAATGCTTAGGATAGTCAAGAGAAATCTAAACAAATTTATTTAATATTTTTCTACAAACCACTTGACTTTAACTAATATGCTTAGTATAATGAAGATGGTATAAGCAAATAAGTTTAAGTCACAAAAATTTTACAAATTAGATACCCACCAAACGGCGAAAAAATGTCCGTTGTAAGGTGAGAGGGGGAATTCCAGACGAAGCAAAACTGAATGACCGTCCGACAGATACTTTCTCCGGGGAAGCAGGCGATGATATGAGCGTGCCAAGGAGAAGGACAAACGGCACAGCGCCGGGAAGGGTTGCCTGCCAGAGTCTGAAGGGTGAAACGGCGAACGAGAAACAATTACGACAAGGAGAGGAAGGTATTTTTGCGTATGACAGAAAAGCAGTCGTTTATGCGGGTCGATGAAGTGGCGCAGGAATTGGGCGTTTCCAAATCCTATGCTTACAAAATCGTGCAGAAGCTCAATGCGGAACTGAAAAACCTCGGTTACTTGACCATATCCGGCAGAGTCAACCGGAAGTTCTTCTACGAGAAGCTGTACTACGGCGAAAAAGAAGGGAGGGGTATCTGATGGCGGTCTATAAGGAAGAAAAGACTAACACCTGGCGGGCGGTCTACCGCTATACTGACTGGAACGGGGAACGCAAGCAGACCCAAAAACGAGGATTCAAGACCAAGCGGGAGGCCCAGGCATGGGAGCGGGAACAGCTCAATAAATCCACCGCCGATCTGGATATGACCTTCCGCAGTTTCGTAGAACTCTACACGGCGGATATGCAGACCCGGCTCAAGGAAAACACCTGGGCCACCAAGGATCACATCATCCGCACCAAGCTGCTGCCCTACTTCGGCAAGCTCAAAATGTGCAATATCACCCCCCAGCAGATCATCACCTGGCAGAACGAGATGCTGAACCACAAGGACGAGAACGGCAAGCCCTACTCGCCGGTGTACCTGAAAACGGTCCACAATCAGCTCAGCGCCATCTTCAACCACGCAGTTCGGTACTACAACCTCCGAGAGAACCCCTGCAAGAAGGCGGGCAGCATGGGCAAAAAGAAAAACCGGGAGATGATGTTCTGGACCAAGGAGCAGTACTTGAAATTTGCCGAGGTGATGATGGACAAGCCGCTGTCTTTCTACGCCTTTGAGATGCTTTATTGGTGCGGTATCCGGGAGGGAGAGCTGCTGGCCCTGACCCCGGCAGACTTTGACTTTGAGAAGCGCACCGTATCTATCAACAAGTCTTACCAGCGGCTGAACGGTCAAGATCTGATTACCACCCCCAAGACGGAAAAGAGCAATCGAGTCATTACCATGCCGCAGTTCCTGACCGAGGAAATCCAGGATTACATCAAGATGCTCTACGGGATCGGGCCAGACGACCGGATGTTTACCGTCACCAAGAGTTATCTTCACCGTGAAATGGACCGGGGAGCCAAAGAAGCAGGGGTACCGCGTATCAGAATCCACGATATTCGTCACAGCGCGGTTTCACTTCTGATCGACATGGGGTTCTCTGCCACGGCCATCGCGGACCGGGTGGGACATGAGAGCATCGACATCACTTACAACTACGCGCATCTGTTTCCGTCCAAGCAAGCGGAAATGGCGGACAAATTGAACATGGAAAGGGGCAATTAAAAATGTCAGCAAAGAATTTGGACAAGCACAACCGTTGGAGAAACAAGACCGTGGCCTTCCGGGTCTCCCCGGAGGAGGACGCCCGGATCGAAACGGCAGTGAAGCTCACCGGCCTGACCAAACAGGACTATATCATCCGACGGCTGCTTTGCCGGGATGTGGTGGTCCAGGGTAACCCCAGGGTCTATAAGGCACTGCGGGACCAGCTGTCCGCTGTGTTGGATGAGCTGCGCCGAATCGAAGCCGGGCAGGGCATGAACGACGAGCTGCTGGACACCATCCAGATGATCGCTACTATTATGAACGGGATGCAGGAGAACTTTGCCTATGACCGATGAGAAAAAGAAAATGACCGCCCAGGGTTCATCTGTTGGCGCAGATGATGGGCAGTCAATCTCTCAAAATTCCAAGACCACTATACCAGACCCGGACGAAAAAAGCAATTCCCCGGAAAGAGATTTGGAGGAACTTTACCGGAAGATGCGTCGCATGAGCGACCCAGCTTACCTCCATACTGTGACCCTGGACGAGCTGATGGACAATGTGTTTGATGGCAAGTCTGCGGTGATTGAAAACCTGCTCTACACGGGAGCGTACATCCTTGCCGGTGCGCCCAAAATCGGCAAGTCCTTCCTAGTGGCGCAGATTGCCCACCATGTCAGTACCGGGCAGGATTTGTGGGGCTATAAAGTCCACCAGGGAACCGTGCTCTATCTTGCCCTAGAAGATGATGAGAGCCGGTTGCAGCGCCGGATGTTCCGTATGTTTGGCGTGGAGGGGACAAGCTCTCTTCACTTCGCCACCAACGCTAAGATGATCGGCGGTGGCCTGGATGAACAGCTGGAAAAGTTCGTTCGGGAACACAGTGATACCAAGCTGATTATCGTGGATACCCTACAAAAAGTCCGTGAGGCTGTGAGTGACAGTTACAGCTACTCCAGCGACTATGAGGTGATCGGCAAGCTGAAGCAATTTGCCAATCGGTATGGGGTCTGCGTCCTGATCGTCCACCACACCAGAAAGCAGCCTGCGGGAGACAGCTTTGAGATGATTTCTGGTACAACCGGCTTGCTGGGCTGTGCGGATGGGGCGCTCCTGATGCAGAAGGAGAAGCGAACGGATAGCAAGGCTACCCTGGAGGTGGTAGGCAGAGACCAGCCGGATCAGCGGTTATATCTGAGCAAAGACCAAGAGAGCTTGGTTTGGGGTCTCGACCATGCAGAGAATGAGCTTTGGAAGCAGCCTCCGGACCCAGTGCTGGAAGCCGTGGCAAAAATTGTGTCTGCTGACAACCGGGAATGGGAAGGCAGTCCCACCGAGCTGGCCCAAGCGATTCAAACGGATATGGCGGTGAACAGGCTCACCAAGCATTTGAATGTGAATGCCAGCCGCTTGCTGGAAGAACATCAGGTGAAGTACGAGAACAGAACCAAACACGCCGGACGGCGTATCCGGCTGACTTACATGGTGGTGGAAGCAACCGCGTTTGAAGTAATCGAGTAAAGCGCGACGCTCGCAACGGTCGCGACGATGTTTTGAGGGGTACTCCCAGCACCGTTGCGACCGTCGCAACCGTCGCGGAAAGGAAAAAACGGGGTGGTATTTTGCCACCCCGGCTTCCAAGTGACATAGCAAAAAGGGGCGAGCGATTCACGCACACCTATGCTCCAAAACGGGGCACCGGGTACAGACGAAAAAGCGTTCGGAGAACGCGCAGCCACAGAATGAAATTCTGTGTTCAAAAGGGGCTTGGGGGCGTTGCCCTCAACAAGCAGACGGCAGGGAATGTGAGTGTGTATTAACGCTCGCATTGCTTGCCGGATTTGTGTGTGGCTATCCACACGCATTGCTTGCTGCTATAATCTTCGCTCTAGACACAATCTTTCTGGTGTGAGAAGAAAAGATGTTTTAAAGCAAGTCAATCGTTGAGAGAAGCGCCTTCGCATACTGTTTTCCGGTGCTTTCTAGGCCGTTTTCGGTTACACCGAAAATCCAGAATAGAAGTAGCGCTATATTTGATGAGAAGGCAATGTAATTGCTGATAGGTATTTGAGAAAGCGATTCAGAGCAAAACAGTGAGTATGCGGCAGTAAGACCCCCAAACACAATGCACAGTATAATTCCAGTTGTCTTATTGGAATAGAGTGTCCTGTAAAAGCCGTAGTTAATATTTTCCTCCAAAATTAAAGAGTTGGCTCTAGTTTTTTCTCTCAAATATCGAACAGCACTCTCACAGCACTGATAAAAGCTTTCGCTGGTATCAGGGTGTTGAAAGCCAGAAAATGATTGATCAATTTCTGTGAGTATTCTATAGTATCGTTTTTTGGAAGAGGGATTAAGAGTATCGTCATCTGGCATGAGGAACTGTGCTGCATAATTTTTGAACGGAAGATTTTTTTGGTAGATCTGCCTCTGCACAATTGGGAGGTAGTTCGTAAATGCCAGAAGGACAGCAATTAGGACAGTAGAAGAGGCGAGAGTAGCTATTTCTTGAAAGCAAAGGAAAAATGTAATCGCCAATGGGGCTAAGACGATAATGCTGGCGCTCAAACGAACGCGAATATGGTAGGTGTCGAGTAGTTCTAACTTCATATAGACTCCTTATTAAAGACGATCATAGGCTGATTGGATGCGCTCTTTTATACCTCCAGATGCGTTATAGAGATCAAGTTCAGCATCGGAAATATCGAATTCAAATCCATAGGGTCTGCCATCCCGAAGCAGGCAGTAATCCTGGTAGATATCAGGTACATAGACTTCTTTTTCCGCCGTGAATTTCTTGAAGTGACGCCCCATACAGCTGGTAATGACAATGCAACGTTCTGGAATCTGCTTGATATAAGCACCCAGATAAGCCTGAACCTGATGCGTATGTCCTGTTATAAAAAGCACATCAGGGCCTTTGGTCCCCAAGGGAACCAAAGGGATGTAACTTCCTTCCGGTTTTCCCGGAAGGAAGTACAACTGAAAAATATCATACAGGTATGCTTGACGTCCATTTAGCTCATTGAGCTGACTTTGATGTAGTAGATATCTCATAATCAAATCCCACGGAAATAGGATCGGGTAGGCTGTGTGACCCGGAAAGAGGAGGAGGTACAGGTCTGATTGCCATCCAGCGTATAGAAAATTGCGTGTCCACGAGGATGCGCAGCTTTCAGCTTTGTAGATCCTCCATTTGTGGCTCCGGTATTGTCAGAGACAAAGTAAATGGTACTGTTATCCTTGCAACCAAAGATTTGCTCAGCCTGATCTAGCTTTCCGTGGTGAGGGAGCTGGATAGCGGAATGGGATTTTACCGAGTTCTCAATCGCTGCAAAGCTGCTGTCGCCGGTAAGAAGCAAACGCTTCCCAGGACCAAAAGCTATGGAAAGTTGGGTGCTCACGGCGTTTACGATGGTTTCCTTGTCAATGTCGTCGCTCTCCCTGCTGTCAATCCTTTTGGCAACGGCATCGAGGGAATACTCTTTGTCGGGCCCTGGAATTGTGATTTCATCGGCTACCAATGTGTCTGTAAAAATGTCTTTGAGGATGACCTGCTCGGAGAGAGAATAGATATTGTCATAAATTTCTGCAATCCGTCGAGCAATGGAATCTCGTGTGCGGCGCTTGTCGTTGACTCGGTCCAGAAGTTCATCCTTATACTTTAGTAAAAGAAGAGTATAAACCTCGGATAGAACTCCTTGATCAATGAGATAAGGAATTCCGTCGAAGTGGTCTGCGTCGTTGTGGGAGAGAACAAGCTTTGCTTTGGAATAGGCATGTTCGTCCATGTACTCGACAACTCTGCGGGCATGTTCTTCGCATCCGCAGTCGTAGATGACGAGCTCTGAACCGTTATCCACCAGGATGCAGTCGCCGTTATTTTTACTAGGATCGGTATAGCCGCTTGCGCTCAGAAAAGTTACTTCCATAATAATTCTCCTTTATTCGCAGTTGTTTGGCCCCTTATTTGACAGGACTCCATCTGGCCGGCTTCAGAGGAGAACAGGAAATAGAGGGGCTTTTGGATGATGACAGTATACACAAGAGTGAAATATATAGATAGATAGTAAAGTAAAGTAACTGGTGGTAACAATAAATATAAAATATATTATTGTAAAGCGATTGGTGGTAATTATGGTGCCTGTATGGTATAGTTATAGTGAGGTTGTTATGGGAAGAGGTGTGCCATGGCTAAGCGTATTTTTAGACGAGAAGATGAGGGGCGAACAGAATTGCTGGGCCAGGCCGAACTCTTCGTTCAAAAAGGGAAAGGCAGTGATACCTACTATAACGCCTGGCTGCATGATCCGGAAATTGAGTACTGCCCTCGCTGTGGAAGCGATGCGGTAAAAACGCAGGACCTGTTCTCCAAAACGTATATGGATCTGGTTTCTGATGGTGAAAAGAAAAAAGTGATCCAGCTGGAGTATGAGTTTTATAAATACAGGTGTCTCAATAAAGATTGCAAACATATTTTTTCCAAGCCAGTGTGTTTTGCATCCCGGCGAGATAATGTGACATTCCGTCTGGAAGATGAAATTGCACAACAAGTACTTAACGGTGCCAGCTATGCGCAGATTGCAAACCAGCTATCCGGATCAATTTCCAGGCAGGCTGTTGGCCAGATTTTCAATCGCTGGGTACGAAAAAAAGAAGCTTGCCGCAAAACGGCAATGATTCCTTCTAGATTGGCGATTTTGTCCGGAAAAACGGACAAAGATCAGTATACAATATTTCTTAACGTTGATCATGGTATCCGGGTCTATGACATTGTTTATGGCGTCAGTTCTGCTGATATTGCGGCAGTGCTTTTGAAAGACGGAGTTCCCAATGTGCAGGTAGTCCTTTCGGACTGCAACCCTATTATCGTGGATGCAATACGAGGTTATTTGCCGAGTGCTCTCCATATCATTCCGGTGGAGTATTGGTTTTCACTTGTCACTGCCGACTTTGCTGAATTTGCCCATGAAAAACTGAAGTGGAGTTCAGTAAAAGGCAAAGATACCCTAATTATGATGCCAGAGGGAGATCTTGGCTATCGGGTAAGCGATTTGCAGCGGCTATTAGATAGCCGACCTGGTATCAAAACAGCTTACGACGATTTCAACCGCCTGCGGAATATCATTGCTAACCGCGACGAGATGTGGGTATTTCGTGAGTTGGAAGAATGGCTGAATTCCGTTGACCCGGAATTTCAGGAAGCGATGTCCGCAACGATATTTCAGTTGCAGACGTATAAACAGCAGATAGCATCCCATGTAGAGCACAGAGAACTTGTGCCGGAGCGACTGTATGCCCTTACTTCCAGATTGGAAAACCTGATTTCCAGTATGCGCACCTTTTCAGATGAAGTTTTGAAGGCACGCATCTTATACACTGTCGAGGCGGATTTGAAACACTGGAGCGGCGTACCACTTGACGATGTACTGGCCGTTTTTGATCAACAAGTGCATAACAATGGAGGAAACGAATGATGAGTCCTAGTGAACAGAAAATTAATGAAGTAGGCCGGCGCGCGCAGGAAAACGCAAACCTGATCTGGAACGCCGCAAACTCCCTTTTTGGCGCCTTCAAGCCCCATGAATATGGACTGGTAATCCTGCCCATGTGTGTGATCAAGCGCTTTCACGATTGCCTCCTTCCCACACATGATGCAGTGCTGGAGGCAAATAAGCAGTACGAGAGCTTTGGAGAACTGAAAGTCGGCTTTTTGAAAGAGGCTGCCGGCTATCAGTTTTATAACACTAGTCAATATACCTTTTCCAAGTTGATTACTGATCCGGAAAACATCGAAGACAATTTTCGGGATTATATAGTTGGGTTTTCTGATAATGTGCAGCAGATTCTTTCCCGTATGAACTTCCAGGCGCAGATAGATCGCATGGTTGAGGCGGGGGTGCTCTATCAGGTCATTGTGGATTTTTCCGCAGAAGATCTGGATATGAGTCCCAACCGCATTTCCACAGTGGATATGGGCTATATCTTTGAAAATCTGGTGCAGCGGTTCTCCGAGTCCTACAACGAAGAGGCCGGAGCCCATTTTACCAGCCGGGATATTATTTATCTGATGTGTGACCTGCTGCTGACCGATAACGATATTGTAAATGATGACGACGGAATCCACTGCACGGTTTATGACATGACCATGGGCACCAGCCAGATGCTGACCTGCATGGAAGAACGACTAAAACAGCTGGACAGCAAGGCCACCGTGCAGACGTTTGGGCAGGAAATCAATCCCTTTACCATGGGAATTGCAGTGGCAGATACCATGATCCACGGTGGTGACCCGGACAATATGCAATTCGGCGACACCTTGTCCGACGATAAATTTACCGGCTATCAGTTTGACTTCGTGATTTCCAATCCTCCCTTCGGCATCGACTGGAAACGCGAAGCCAGCGTGGTGGAAGCCGAGCATAAAAAAGGCGAAGCGGGCCGCTTTGCCCCTGGCCTGCCTAGTAAGAGTGATGGTCAGATGCTGTTTCTGATGAACGGCGTAAAAAAGCTGAAAGATACCGGACGAATGGCCATCATTCAGAACGGTTCTTCTCTGTTCACCGGCGATGCAGGGAGTGGCCAGAGCGAGATTCGCCGCTATTTGATTGAAAATGACTGGCTGGACGCCATCGTACAGCTTCCCAATGACTCCTTCTATAACACCGGAATTTCCACCTATATCTGGATTGTTAACAAGGACAAACCTCAGGAGCGCAAGGGAAAGGTCCAGCTCATCGACGCCAGCAAGTGTTGCCAATCCCGCCGGAAACCCATCGGCAATAAGCGGGTGGACATTGCGAAGAATAGCCGCGACATGATCGTCCAGGCGTATGGGGAATATCGCACCGAAACCTATGAGGGTACAGAAGAAGACGGAAAACCCATTATCTGTAAGAGCAAGATCTTGGACGGCGTCTCCTTGGGTTATCGCAAAGTAGTGGTGGAGACTCCGATATATAACGAGGATGGCACCCCTGTTTTGAAGCGTGGGAAAAAGGTGGTCGATCCCGCCAAACGGGATACAGAAAATATTCCGCTGACTGAGGAAGTGGAGGAATACATCTCCCGCGAAGTGCTGCCCTACAATCCGGACGCTTGGGTGGATGAAGGGAAAACAAAGATCGGCTATGAGATTCCGTTTACTCGGACTTTTTATGAGTATAAGGAGATTGAACCTGCTGACCAGATTGCACAGCGAATCGAAGCCCATGAACATGCATTAATGGAAAAACTTCATGAGCTTTTTGGAAAGGCTGGTGAATGAAGTGGGCAATGTACGTCATAATGACAGCTTGAAGGATAGTGGCGCAGAGTGGATTGGCCTAATTCCTCAAGAGTGGGGGATTTCTAAAATTGGTTCTCTATATGCTTTAAGAAATCAAAAAGTCAGTGATAAGGACTATCCTCCACTTTCTGTAACAATGAATGGTGTTGTACCTCAGCTTGCCACAGCCGCAAAAACAGATGATGGAGATAATCGTAAATTGGTCCGAGTCGGTGACTTTGCAATTAATAGTCGCTCTGATCGGAGAGGTTCGTGCGGAATATCTCAATATGATGGATCAGTATCATTAATCAATACAATTTTGACCCCAAGAGGAAAAATGCACCCAGGGTATTATAACTGGCTGTTTCATACAACATTATTTGCCGATGAGTTTTATAAATGGGGACATGGCATTGTAGATGATCTTTGGACAACTCGCTGGCAAGAAATGAAGCGGATTCTAGTCCCAGTTCCGCCTTATGAAAGCCAAAAACACATTGCTCTGTTTTTGGAGGAGTATTGTTCAAAAATAGATGCCGTAATTTCTGAAGCTAAAGCCAGCATTGAGGAGTATAAATCCTGGAAAGCATCCCTCATTTTTGAAGCGGTGACTAAAGGTCTAGATCCAGATGTGGAAATGAAAGATTCTGGCGTTGAGTGGATCGGCGAAATTCCCAATAGCTGGGATGTCTTGAAACTAAAATATGTAATCGCATTTATCGAAAGCGGTGTTAGTGTTAATGCCTCACAATCGGCAGCAGAAGAAGGAAAAATTGGGGTGTTAAAAACAAGTTCGGTCAGTAAATATAGTTTTAGGCCGGAAGAAAATAAAGAAGTAAATCTTGATGAATTAGATCGCGTTTCGTGTCCGGTAAGGGCAAATACTATTATAGTAAGCCGCATGAACACACCGGAATTGGTTGGTGCATGTGGATATGTAGAACAAGATTATCCTAATTTGTTTCTCCCTGATAGACTTTGGCAAGTTCATTTTTTGAATTCGGTTGTAGTTAAATATGTATGGTATTATCTCTCTTCAAACTACATAAGAAATTATTATTCGTCTTTGTCCTCTGGTACGAGTAGCTCTATGCAAAATATATCCAAAGGGCAATTTGAAAATGCGCGTCTTCTATTGCCGCCTCCAGAAGTACAAAGGGATATTGTCAAATTTCTGGACAAAAAGTGCGCCACGCTTGACTCTTTAGTCGCCGAAAAAGAATCTCTCATTGCAGATTTGGAAGCCTACAAAAAGTCCCTGATTTTTGAGGTCGTGACCGGAAAAAGGCGGGTAGTCTGATGAAAAACGAAGAATACAATATTAAGCTTGCCGCCTATATTGAGCAATTACAGGAATTACGAAAGGAAGCTGTGTCGCTAGCGACAGGCATCATTGGCGAAACCCTATGCACGGATGATTTGTTTTTCTGCGCATCTGTTGACAGATGTATTCGCTTAATCGATGGCCTGATTCCCATGCTTAGAGATAGGAATTTGACTTGTGTCGGAGTCCTTCTCCGCATACAGATGGATAACTGTATGCGAACCTATGCTGCATTTATTGCCGAGGATCGAAATGCGGTTATTCGGTGTATTCTCGATGGAACTCCCATCAAAAGTCTGAAAGATGCAAAGGGCAATAAAATGCTGGACGGATACTTAAAAGATGAAGTGGCAAAAATAGATCCCATCTTTTCTAAAGTATACAACAATGCCAGCGGATATGTTCATTTATCGGAAAAGGCATTCTATCAGACCGTAGATTCTTGCAATAACTATGAAATTGGAATACAGATAGGACAACCGCTCCCCGAAAAAAGAAATGCACCATTGTTGGAGGCGGCAGCTGCTTATATTCATTTTGTAAATCTGCATTTCAAGATGCTTCAGGCGGTTGTTGAAAGCAAGCAACGTTTTGATGCATCCCAGACTGAAACTGAATCGCAGGAGGTGTAACGATGGCAGATAATGAAAAGCAATTTGAACAGGATATAGAATCCTTTTTGATTTCTCCCAAAGGCGGCTGGCAAAAAGCCACAGATGCAGGGTATCGCACCGGATTTCAATGCGATAGTACAGGTGTGTTCACGGAAAACTATGCCCTGGATGTTGAGACGCTTTGTACCTTTGTCAAGAATACGCAACCGGTGCAATGGGCACTGTTTGAAAAACGCTGCAAGAGTGATCCTCAGAAGAAGTTTTATAAGGCCTTTCAAAATGCTGTTGACATGGAGGGCCTGGTCAATGTCCTGCGCCACGGCTTCAAGCACCGTGGCCAGGAGTTTAAGGTTATTTACTTCAAACCGGAGACCAAGCTGAATCAGCTGGCGTTGACTCATTACAAGGAAAATATCTGCCAGTGTATTCGCCAGTGGCATTACAGTCCGCGCAATAACAACAGCGTGGATATGATGCTGGCTGTCAATGGGATTCCGCTGGTTGCAATAGAACTGAAAGATCAACTGACCGGTCAGACCATCGACAATGCCATCACCCAGTGGATGACAGACCGCGATCCACGCGAAGAGGCCTTTCAGTTTAACCGTAGAATCCTTACTTATTTTGCAGCGGACCTGTATCGAGTAGCCATGAGCACTCGACTGTTGGGACCTAAAACATATTTTCTGCCATTCAACCAGGGGAGCAATGGTCCTGGTGTAGACGGTGGAGCGGGGAACCCACAGAACCCCACTGGTGGCTATGTGACAGCGTATCTGTGGGAAACAGTGCTCCAAAAGGATAGCTTTCTTGATATCCTACAAAAGTTTATCAGTTATCAGAAAGAGGTTAAGAAAACGACCTTGCCCGATGGAAAGGTCCGCACGGACACCGCCGAAAAGATCATTTTTCCCCGATATCATCAGCTAGACGTTGTCCGGAAATTGGTTCGCCATACAAGAGAACATGGTCCCGGACACAACTACCTCATCCAGCACAGCGCCGGTTCCGGTAAGTCCAACAGTATCGCATGGACCGCTTATCGCCTTGCCAGTCTGCATGATGACGAAAACCGGGCTATTTATAACTCAGTCATCATTGTTACAGACCGGAAAGTACTGGATAGTCAGTTACAAGACACTATCGACAGCTTCGATCATACGCTGGGCAGCGTGGTATTGATTGATGAAAAGAAGAGCTCCAAAGATCTGCTGAAAGCAGTCAATGACGGGAAACGGATTATTGTCACGACACTTCAGAAATTCCCGGTCATTTACGATCTTGTGGGAGACACGACAGGCAAAGCCTTTGCGATTATTGTGGATGAGGCCCATAGCAGCCAGACCGGCCAGAGTGCAATGAAGCTGAAAATGGCTTTGGCAGACACTTCTGACGCTTTGGCGGAGTATGCTGAACTGGAAGGAAAAGCGGAAGAGGAACTGGATGCCTCCAATGACAAATTCCTGAAAGAACTGATTACTGCCGGGAAGCACAGCAATCTTAGCTTTTACGCCTTTACGGCCACTCCCAAGGACAAGACACTAGAAATTTTCGGTGAGGAATGGACGGACGGTACATTCCATCCTTTCCATGTGTACAGTATGCGGCAGGCCATCGAAGAAGGCTTCATTATGGATGTGCTTGCAAACTACACTACCTATAAGACCTGCTATAAAGTGGCAAAAAACATACCGGATAACCCGGAGGTACCGGCATCCAAAGCAATGAAATTAATTCGCCGGTATGCAGAACTGCACCCATATAATATTGCGCAAAAAGCGGCCATTATCGTAGAGACCTTCCGCGAAGTGACCAGCAAGGCAATTGGTGGCAAGGGAAAAATGATGGTGGTGACAGCCTCACGGCTTGCTGCTGTCCGCTATTTTTATGAGGTTCAACGATACATTCGCCAGCAAGGCTATGATAGCCTTCAGGTGATGATCGCATTCTCCGGCAGCGTTACAGACCCGGATATTCCGGACTCCGAATACACGGAAAGTATGATGAATAAGGATGCAGATGGAAACCGAGTAACTGAAAGTCAGACAAAGGCTGTTTTCCATGAACAGGGAGACGTTTTGATCGTTGCGGAAAAATATCAAACGGGATTTGACGAGCCGCTTCTGCATACAATGATCATTGACAAAAAGCTGCGTGATGTGAAGGCGGTACAGACAATTAGCCGTTTAAACCGGATTTGCCCCGGTAAAATTGATACCTATGTGCTTGACTTTGTGAACACTGCGGAGGATATTCAGGAGGCTTTCCAAGCGTTCTATACAGAGACCAGCCTGGAATCTGAAATCAATGTCGATTTGATTTATACCGCACAGAAAAAATTGCGGGAGTACAAGCTTTACACCGATGAGGACATCGACCTTGTTACATCAATCTACCTTGACCCTGAAAACAATAAGAATAATGTGGCCTTGCAGGGAAAGGTTACAAATGCTTTGTTGCCGGTTGCGGAACGCTATAATAACAATTTGGATCAGCAGCAGCGGTATGAATTTCGCCGGCAGATACGTAGCTTTGTGAAGTGGTATAACTATATCACCCAGATTGTCAGAATGTTTGATAAGGACCTGCATAAAGAATATATTTTTTGCAGTTACCTCTCGCGCCTCCTGCCTAGTGATGAAACAGAAGTGTGGGACCTGGGAAACAAAGTCACATTGGAGTACTACAAGTTGGAGGAAACTTTTGCCGGTTCTATTTCTTTGGATAATGACGGATCTGGTCAGTATGATACCCCAACCATGAAAAAGGGATCTGCTAAGCAGGAGAGCAAAAGCCAGCTTGAAGAAGTGATCGAAAAATTTAACGAGCACTATGCTGGAGAGATTACAGAAGGTGATCGGATACTTGCGGAGATTCTTATGAGCAAGATGTCTAAGGATGATGTGTTGCGAAAGTCTGCCCAGCAAGATGGAGAGCAAATTTTCGTGAATAGTGTGTTTTCTAAAGCATATGACAAAACCGCAATGGATGCTTACAAGGAGAGCAGTCAGGCATTCAGCGTTTTGTTCAGTGATCCAAAGAAATATGCTGCTCTGAAAAGCGCTCTGGCTGAAATTATGTATCGCGAGTTTTGCCAAGAGTAATGTCTTTGAAGGTCACCTTAGTCTGTGAACAAATAACTTATATTTGGAATATGTGTATTCTCTCATTGGTTAACTGAAAGTAGAATTTACTTTTCGGTTTGGAGGCAGAAATATGGAACTTGAAGAGAAGCTTAAAGCATCAAAAGTGCCAATGATAATCGTTCACTTTGGCGAGGACTTCGAGACTACGCATACTGAAGAATATAACTTAGAAAATTTTGATTTATCAGAATTGCAGATTGAGAGCTTTGCTAGGATTCTATTGCCTTCAATTCGTGAGTATTATAAAGATCCCAAACATGTGCAAGACGCTAATGAATGGGTAAAGCAGCAAAATAAGCAATCGACAGATACTTGAAGTGAATAGTAGAAAGTATTCAAGATTAGTGCAGTAATAAATTTGCTGAGCGACTTTTTGCGTGGTATAATGATTCTTACATAGAGTTTCGCATCTACACTGCTGGCAACACCATGGCAACAAAAAATCAGATAGCCTCTACTATCTGAATAATGAAAATAATGCCAATACCCTGAGCTAAATCCCATAAGCAAATCTGTTTAGAAAACTTCTGGCAGGAGCGAGTGGGAATGACGCTCGAAACGGCGAAAACCCGCATGAATACAGGCTTTTTTGCCCGTCCATACTGCTCTTGATACTGGATTGATACTATTTGTGTCCGCCCGGTATTCTCAAGAGAAAAATCCCAAAAGGACAAGCAAAACCGCCCTGCTGAACGACAAATTCAGCAGGGCGGTTTTTTTGCTTGTCTTATTTATTTTTCCGCCAAGGGATATAATATTCGCTTTCCAGGCCATCGTCGCAGGTATGGGGCCAGTTGAGTTTCCATTCAAAATACTCTTCCCTGGTGATCTCCCCGGCGTGTAACTCCTGCTGACGAAAAAGCCATTCCCGCATGAACTCGTCCACAAGGCCATACTGGAAGTACATACCCACGGGAGGGTGTGCGGGCCAGTCATCGCTATCATTGTACCGTACAGCGGTATCATCAGCGGCCCCTGCTCTGCCCGGATTGCGGACAAGTTGGAACAGGCGGATAGCGCCAGGGCTGTCCTCGTCCAGCCAGAAGAATGTCCGCATGAAGTCCTCGGCAGAGCCGGGGGCGATGGTGTAGAAGTTCTGGCGGTCTACCCGCAGCGCCTCGGCCATCTTGTCCAGCAGTTCCCGTTTCGGAACACGGTAATTCGTCTCATACTGGGCGATCCGGTTGTCCGCTCCCTTTTCCTCAAAGCCGATAGCAAGCCCCAATTCCTTTTGTGTCATGCCTCGAAAGGTGCGGATTTTCTTTATCTTGTCTCCGACTGTCATAATATCCCACCGCCTTTGCCAATAGTATAGCGCAAAAAAGCGAAAGATGCAAGATAATCTTTAACAAAAATGCGAAATAAATTCTTGACATTAACACTTATGTTAATGTATAATGAAGATGGTGACATTAACATATTTGCGAAACTAAAATAAGGAGGTGCTGACCATGGAAAAGGAGCTGTTTGTGAGAGCAGAGGAGGTCGCCAGGGAGCTGGGCATTTCCAAGCCCTACGCCTACAAGCTGGTGCGGGAGATGAACGAGGAGCTGAAGAAAAAAGGCTTTCTCACCATTCCCGGACGGGTAAGCAGGCGCTACTTCGAGGAAAAATTCTATGGGCTGCGGGACAGACAATAAGGAGGGAACCACAATGCCGGCATACAAAGACAAGGCAAAGGGCACATGGTATGCGTCCTTTTACTACGAGGACTGGACGGGCAAGAAAGTAAAGAAAATGAAACGGGGCTTTCCCACCAAGCGGGAGGCTCTGGAGTGGGAGCGGACATTCCTGCAACAACAGACCGCCGACCTGGAAATGACCTTTGAAAACTTCGTGGCTGTCTATGTGGCGGACATGAAAGGCCGTATCAAGGAAAACACCTGGGGGACGAAAGAGCATATCCTCTACAAGAAGTTGGTGCCGTACTTCGGCAAGCGGAAGATGTGCGACATTCACTCCAAGGAGGTCATCGCCTGGCAGAATGAAATGCTGGGTTACCGGGACAAGAACGGCAAGCCCTACTCTCCGGTGTACTTAAAAACGCTGCACAATCAGTTGAGCGCCGTGTTCAACCATGCGGTACGGCACTACAATCTAAAGGTCAATCCCGCTGCCCAGGCGGGCAATATGGGAAAGCCAAAGGGACGGGAAATGCTGTTCTGGACAAAGGCGGAGTATCTGAAATTCGCCGAGGCCATGATGGACAAGCCCCTTTCCTATTACGCCTTTGAAATGCTCTACTGGTGCGGCGTCCGGGAGGGGGAGCTGCTGGCCCTCACTCCTGGCGACTTCGACTTTGAGAAACAGACCGTCACCATCTCCAAGTCCTACCAGCGGATTAAGGGCAAGGATGTGATTACCGACCCCAAGACCCCTAAGAGCAACCGGGTCATTCAAATGCCCGCTTTCCTCTGTGAAGAAATGCGAGACTATATCAAGAGCCTGTATGGGGTGAAGCCCACCGACCGCATTTTCACGGTGACAAAATCCTACCTCCACCGGGAGATGGACAGGGGTGCGAAAGAGGCCGGGGTAAAGCGGATCAGAATACACGACCTGAGGCACTCCCACATTTCGCTGCTCATTGACATGGGCTTTACGGCCCTGGCAATCGCTGACCGGGTGGGACATGAAAGCATTGATATTACCTACCGCTACGCCCACCTGTTCCCCACCCGGCAGGCGGAGATGGCGGACAAACTGGACATGGAGCGAAAGGGGGCCTAAATCATGTCAGTGAAAAATCTTGACCGACACAACCGCTGGAGAAACAAAACTGTGGCTTTCCGGGTGTCCCCGGATGAGGACAGGGAAATTGAAACCGCTGTGCGGCTCTCCGGCCTTACCAAACAGGACTACATCACCCGACGGCTGCTGTGCCGGGATGTGGTGGTACAGGGCAACCCCAGGGTGTATAAGGCCCTGCGGAACGAGCTGGCCGCCGTTCTGGAAGAACTGGAGCGTATCGAGGCCGGGAATGGCGTGGATGGGGAGTTGCTGGACACCATCCGGCTGATCGCCGCCATCATGGACGGCATGAGGGAGGATTGATAGATGGATAGATTGCAAGAGAAAACGACTGCCCCATATCCGCCTGTTGGCGCAGACGGGGGACAGTCGCTCTCACAAAAACCTAACCAAAGTATAGCAGAGGGCGTGACAGAACACAAGCCCCCGGAAAGAGATTTGGAGGAAATCCTGCGGCAGATAAGCCGGGTCAATGACCCGGCCTATCTGCCTACCGTGTCTATGAATGACCTCTACGAACAGGTGTACCCCGGCAGACCTCCTGTGGTAGACGGTCTGCTCTATGCGGGGACATATCTCTTTGTGGGCGCTCCCAAGGTGGGCAAGTCCTTTCTCATGGCCCAGCTTGCCTATCATGTGAGTATGGGCCTTTCCCTGTGGGGGTATGAGGTGCGCCAGGGGACAGTCCTCTATCTGGCCCTGGAGGACAACCACCGTCGCTTACAGGAGCGGTTGTACCGGATGTTTGGAGTAGAGAGTACCGGAAACCTGTTCTTTGCCATCGGAGCTAAGCAGCTCGGCGGTGGCCTGGAGGAGCAGCTAAAGGGCTTTGTCCGGGAACACACGGACACCCGGCTTATTATCATCGACACCCTGCAAAAAATCCGGGAGGCCGGGGCAGAGAAGTACAGCTATGCCAACGACTATGAGGTAATCACCAAACTGAAACGGTTTGCCGATATAAGCGGGGTTTGCCTCCTGGTTGTACATCACACCCGCAAGCAGCAGGCCGATGATAAGTTTGATATGATCTCCGGCACCAACGGCTTATTGGGTGCGGCAGACGGGGCCTTTCTGCTCCAAAAGGAGCGGCGGGCAGACAACGCCGCCACCCTGGACATTTCTGGGCGGGATCAGCAAGACCAGCGCCTCTACCTCAAGCGGGACGAGGAACGGCTTGTGTGGGAGCTGGAGCGGCGGGAAACGGAGCTGCGGCAGGAGCCGCCTGACCCGGTGTTGGAGGCTGTTGCCGCCCTGGTAACGGCGGAACGGCCAGAGTGGAGAGGGACGGCCACGGAACTTGTCGCCGCCCTGGGGCTGGATATGAAACCCAATGCCCTGGCTATGCGGCTGAATGTCCGGGCGTGGCGGCTGTCCTATGAGTACCACATCCACTATGAAAGCGCCCGAACCCATGCCGGGCGGAGTATCAAGCTCACGTTGGAGGAACCCCAGGCGTGACGACCGTGACAGCTGTGACAGCTTTTCGGAGTGCGGAGGCGGTGTGTAAAACATCGTCACGGTCGTCACGGCTGTCACGGGGAGCGGGGGCGAAAGTCAAGGGGGGCATACCTGCGGGTGGAGATTGCCGCAAGTCAATACAACCCGTACCCCTTGACTTTCGGCCCACGGAAAACACTTGCCGGGCGGTGGAAAGGCCCCTGGCCTTTCCACCCTGCCCAACGGCGAGTGACAAAGTTTAGGCGGGGTGCAGGGTGCCCTTTTCAAAGGGCGGCCCTGCTGGGGGAGGCAACCGCAGTTGCCGGGGGCAAAGCCCCCACACCACCCCGTAGGGCGCAAATGCGCTTTTGATGGCCGTCAGGCTGTCAAAAGTGCTTTTGCGTTACTTTCGCAGAAAGTAACAAAGGCTCGCCGCTTGCGCGGCGGAAAAGGGAGGAGGGATTGATTTGAAAAGGACAATCAGCGCCATGGTGGGCCAAGGATCGGTGAACCATAACAGTAGAAAATTCCACGCCAAGAACACTGACCCGGAACGCTCCCACTTGAATATAACCTACTGCCAGGAGAATATCAAGGCGGTGTACCATGAACTCTTTGACGAGGCTCTGGAACGGTACAACGCTAAACAAACCAGGGCCGACAGAAGGATAGAGGATTACTATGAGAAGATCCGCTCCGGCAAGCAGGAAAAGCCGTTCCATGAAATCATCCTGCAAGTGGGCAATCGAGATGATATGAGCGCCGACAGCGAGGAGGGACAGCTTGCGGCAGCGGTTTTGGACGAGTACATGAAGGGCTTTCAAGAGCGCAACCCCCAACTCCGGGTGTTCTCTGCCCACCTCCACATGGACGAGGCTACGCCCCATCTGCACATTGACTTTGTACCATTCACCACCGGGAGCAAGCGAGGGCTGGACACGAGGGTATCTTTGAAACAGGCGTTAGCGGCCCAGGGTTTCCAGGGCGGCACCAGAGGGGACACAGAGTGGAGCCAGTGGGTGCGCTCGGAAAAGGAGCAGCTTTCCCTGGTCATGGAGCGCCACGGGATTGAGTGGGAGGACAAAGGCACCCACGACAAGCACTTGTCTGTGCTGGACTACAAGAAAGAGCAGCGGGCAAAGGAGATCGCCGTTCTGGAGACGGTCAAGGCGGAGAAAGAAAACCAGGTGGAGAGCCAGGAACGGCGGCTCAAAGAACTTGCCCCGGCGGTGAAAAATATGGAGCGGTTGGCAGCGGATTTCTCCGCCAATCCGGAGGAGATTTTGCCGGAGCCGGGAACGCTGGAAACAGGCCGGGCCTACCGAGAGAAAAAGGCAAAGCCCCTGCTGGCCCAAATCGTCAAGGTGCTGCGCTCCCTGTATCTGGCCTATGTGGAGCTGCGGGGGAAATTTGAGCGTCTGCAAGGGGACTATGGCCGGGTGAGGGAGAGCAACATCCGCCTGTCTGATCGATTGCAGGAGGTCAAGTTGGAAAACAAGGCCATGCGGCAAGTCTCCGCTGACTATGAGCGGGTCAAAAGGGCCTTTGGCCCAGAACAAGTGGACAGAATATTAGAGGCAGCTTACCAGCAGGAACATGCCGAAAAGGAACGGAAACGGGCCGCAAAGTCAAAAATTCGGATAGACGCACGATAATCACCAAAACCGGAGGGTATTCCAGTGAATACCCTCCGATTTTATTTGTGGAATCGGTAAAATGATTTCTTGTTTTTTAGAGCGTACTATGATATACTGCTATTATCCTGATTTGAGGAGTCTATCAAATATGCGGCAAGGTATTCTTAAATAAAATTTGATAATGGGCGCAAAAATGATTGCCCCTTGCAGGGGCTTGGTTTTTGTACCCAATTTTAAGAATACTTTTGCCTTTTTAGTAAATATCGTGACGGACCGCGGCTTATGTAAGTCGTGTATGTTTCTGTGTGTCCGAAGTCATGATCCCCAGCGGTAAAAGTATTAGCCGCTGGGGATTTTTGCGCCCATTCGGGCCTTGTATGGAGGATAGACATGAACATTATCAATATCGGGATTCTTGCCCATGTAGACGCTGGAAAGACGACCTTGACGGAGAGTCTGCTATATGCCAGTGGAGCCATTTCAGAACCAGGGAGCGTCGAAAAAGGGACAACGAGGACGGACACCTTGTTTTTGGAGCGGCAGCGTGGGATTACCATTCAAGCGGCAGTCACTTCCTTCCAGTGGCACAGATGTAAAGTTAACATTGTGGATACGCCCGGCCACATGGATTTTTTGGCGGAGGTGTACCGCTCTTTGGCTGTTTTAGATGGGGCCATCTTGGTGATCTCCGCGAAAGATGGCGTGCAGGCCCAGACCCGTATTCTGTTCCATGCCCTGCGGAAAATGAACATTCCCACCGTTATCTTTATCAACAAGATCGACCAGGCTGGCGTTGATTTGCAGAGCGTGGTTCAGTCTGTTCGGGATAAGCTCTCCGCCGATATTATCATCAAGCAGACGGTGTCGCTGTCCCCGGAAATAGTCCTGGAGGAAAATACCG
>CDZQ01038842.1_pt1 | contig 35739 bp, 31 predicted proteins | sample 554831 | NCBI WGS metagenome assembly CDZQ01 (sample SAMEA3182112, study PRJEB8094) | gut metagenome | biome: human; feature: gut; material: Stool; isolation source: human stools | place: Canada | collected 2013-05-06 | reverse complement strand
GACCACTCCGACGTCATGGCCTGCCGCCAGACTGGTTTTGCCATGCTGTGCGAGTCCAATCCCCAGGAGGTCATGGACCTGGGTGCGGTGGCCCACCTGGCTGCCATCAAGGGCCGCGTCCCCTTCGTCAACTTCTTTGACGGCTTCCGCACTTCACACGAGATTCAAAAAATCGCCATCTGGGACTATGACGACCTGGCCGAGATGCTGGACATGGATGCGGTCAACGCCTTCCGGGCCCGGGCCCTTAACCCCGACCACCCGGTGATGCGCGGCTCCCACGAGAACGGGGACATCTTCTTCCAGCATCGGGAAGCCTGCAACGCCTACTACGAGGCCATCCCCGGCATCGTGGAGGAGTACATGGGTAAGGTCAACGCCAAGCTGGGCACCAACTACCAGCTGTTCAACTACTACGGCGCCCCCGACGCGGACCGGGTCATCATCGCCATGGGCTCCATCTGCGACGTGGCCGAGGAGGTCATCGACTACCTCAACGCCCACGGCGAAAAGGTGGGCCTGATCAAAGTGCGCCTGTACCGGCCCTTCCGTGCGGACAAGCTCTTGGCCGCCCTCCCCGCCACCTGCAAGCATATCGCCGTACTGGATCGGACCAAGGAGCCCGGCGCCCAGGGCGAGCCCCTGTACCTGGACGTGGTCACCGCCCTGGCCAACGCCGGGCGCACCGACATCTCCATTATTGGCGGCCGGTATGGCCTGGGCTCCAAGGACACCCCGCCCGCCAGTGTGTTCGCCGTGTATGAGGAGTTGGCCAAGGCTGAGCCGAAGCGCCAGTTCACCATCGGCATTGTGGACGATGTCACCCACCTGTCCCTGGAAGAGAAGCCCTCCCCCAATACGGCGGCCGAGGGTACTATCGAATGCAAGTTCTGGGGTCTGGGCGGCGACGGCACCGTGGGCGCCAACAAGAACTCCATCAAGATCATCGGCGACCACACTGACAAGTACGTCCAAGCGTACTTCCAGTACGACTCCAAGAAGACCGGCGGTGTGACCATCAGCCACCTGCGTTTCGGCGACCAGGCCATTCGCGCCCCCTACTATATCAATAAGGCCGACTTTGTGGCCTGCCATGTGCCCAGCTATATCACCAAGGGCTTCCCCATCGTGCGGGACGTGAAGCCCGGCGGCACCTTCCTCATCAACTGCCAGTGGAGCTTTGAGGAGCTGGAGCACCATTTGGATGCCGCCTCCAAGCGGTATATCGCCCAGAACAACATTCAACTGTACACCATCAACGCCATTGACCTGGCCATTGAGATCGGCATGGGTAAGCGGACGAATACCATTCTCCAGTCCGCCTTCTTCACCCTGGCCAATGTCATGCCCCAGGCCGAGGCCATCCAGTATATGAAGGACGCAGCCACCGCATCCTACCTGAAGAAGGGCCAGGACATCGTGGACATGAACCACAAGGCCATCGACCTGGGTGCCACCGCCTTCACCAAGGTGGAGGTTCCCGCCTCCTGGGCCAACGCCGAGGACAAGGCCGCCGCTGAGGCGCTGGAAGGCAATAAGGAATTGGTGGAGATGGTGGAGGAGATCCTGGTGCCCGTGGACAAGATGGATGGCGACAGCCTGCCCGTGTCCAAGTTCGTCCCCCATGTGGATGGCACCTTCTGCCAGGGCGCTTCCGCCTATGAGAAGCGTGGCGTGGCTGTGTCCGTTCCCGCCTGGAATTCCGAGACCTGCATCCAGTGTAACCAGTGTTCTTATGTCTGTCCCCACGCCACCATCCGTCCCTTCGCCCTCACAGAGGAGGAGGCGGCAGCTGCTCCCGCCGCGGCCCAGATTGTGGACATCAAGGCTGGCAAGGGCAAGGGCGTTTATAAGTATACCCTGGCGGTCAGCCCCATGGACTGCATGGGTTGTTCCGTCTGTGTGGGCATCTGCCCCACCAAGAGTCTGACCATGGTGCCTCTGGAGCAGGAGGCCCCCAAGCAGGTGGTCTTCGACTATATGGTCAAGGAAGTCGCCCCCAAGGCCGACATGCAGGGCATTACCTCCATCAAAGACAGCCAGTTCAAGCAGCCGCTGCTGGAGTTCTCTGGCTCCTGTGCCGGCTGTGCCGAAACCAGCTATGCCCGCCTCGTCACCCAGGTGTGCGGTGACCGGATGTATATTTCCAACGCCACCGGCTGTTCCTCCATCTGGGGCGGACCGGCGGCCACCAGCCCCTACACCGTCAACAAGGCAGGAAAGGGTCCCGCCTGGGCGAACTCTCTGTTTGAGGACAACGCCGAGCACGGCCTGGGTCTGCTGTTGGGCCAGAAGACCATCCGCGAGCGGTTGGCGGACAAGACCCGTGCACTTTTGAACGTACCCCATACGGCGCCTGAGGTGAAGGAAGCCGCCCAGGCTTGGCTGGACACCATGGGCGACGGCGTGGCCAACGCCGAGGCCACCAAGAACTATGTGACGGCTCTGGAAGAGGCCCTGATGACGGTGGATGCCTGCCTGGCCTTCGTCAACAGCGACGAGGGCAAAGCCAAGTTCGGCGATGCCGCCGAGGGCTTCAAGGCCCATATGGAGAGCCTGAAGGCCGCTGGTGCCGTCTACTGTGACTGTGACGCCTGCAAGCTGGCCAAGGAGATCTTGGATGAGAAGGACTACCTCAGCAAGAAGTCCGTGTGGATCTTCGGCGGCGACGGCTGGGCCTATGATATCGGTTATGGCGGACTGGACCATGTCATCGCCTCCGGCGAGGACGTGAACATCTTCGTGTTTGATACCGAGGTGTACTCCAATACCGGCGGCCAGGCGTCCAAGGCCACCAACATCGGCGCTGTGGCTCAGTTTGCCGCTGCCGGTAAGGTCATGGGCAAGAAGAGCCTGAGCGAGATCGCCATGCAGTACGGCTATGTCTATGTGGCCCAGGTGGCCATGGGAGCCAATCCCAACCAAACCCTCACCGCGATCCGCGAGGCTGAGGCTTATCCCGGCCCCTCCCTTATCATCGGCTACGCCCCCTGTGAGATGCACTCCATCAAGGGTGGCATGGCCAACTGCCAGGTAGAGATGAAGAAGGCCGTGGCCTGCGGCTACTGGAACTTGTTCCGGTACAACCCGATGCTGAAGGAGCAGGGCAAGAACCCCTTCATCCTGGACTCCAAGGCCCCCGCCGGCGGCTACCGGGAGTTCCTGATGAACGAGGCCCGCTATTCCTCCCTTACCCGGTCTTTCCCCGAGCGGGCGGAGACCCTGTTCGAGGCCAATGAGAAGGCCGCTATGGAGCGCTGGGAGCACCTGCAGAAGCTCATCGCCCTGTACGAGCAGTAAGCAGGCAGAAGGCATAGCGTTAGACAGAGTATGCCCCGCCGGGGAATTCCCCGGCGGGGCGCTTTTAAGAATCGGGCAGAAGGGATTGTCGATATGGAAGCAATTTATTCATCCGCTGACCTTGCGTTTTTAGACTCCAGCCTGAAGGAGCTTCAGCAGCGGGTTCAGTCGCTGCTGCGGAAGAACGGCGCCCCCCTGCAACGGCAGGGATTGGCCAATCTGCTGGACGAGGTGCAGCAGGCCGGCCGTGCCCTGGCGGCGGGGGAGGGACAGGACGGATTTGCGGTCAAGGACCTGGAGATTTTCTATTATGCGGTCCACGCCCAGCGCCGGAGAGTCGACCAGTTTTTGGACACTGCCGTCTGTCCTGCGGATAAGCGCAACGATCTGGTGTCCGCCGCGTCGGCGGTAAACGCCCTGCTGCGCAAGCTCCGGGCAGACCTGGAGGCAAAGGGGGGCAGCGTGTCGGCTGCTGTGAAGCGGGGAGCGTCAGGAGCGTAGCGGCATAGACAGGCGGAGCTTTGGCAGAGGAAAGAGGGAAACCCTTGCTGTGCGCCGCAGGCCGCAGCGGATTGAAAGGCGGCCGGTTCCGCTTAGAACCGGCCGCCTTTTCGCGCATTTTGTCTCTGAGAGAAAAACAGTTGAAAGAGGGACATAATTCTCGTATAATAAAATAATACTTGATTTTGTACGGACAAAACTTGTAATTTGTTCCAGTGAACAATTTGGTTTTATGTACCCTTGTGATAGGAGGCGCCTGGAATGAAGCGATACCGTCTTGCGAGTTGGATCATGGGACTGGCCCTGATTCTGACGCTGGGAGCTGTGCCGGTGCTAGCCGCAGAAGAAAATGGCGGCATTTCCCCGGGCGATGTCATCGCCGGAGAGGCTGCCTCAAAGGTACCGGTCACAGGCATCAGCCTGAGTCCTACCTCGCTTACTTTGAATGTAGGCAGCAGCGCTGTTCTGACGGCTCAGGTCCATCCCGTCAACGCCTCGGAACAGACAGTGACTTGGGCTTCCAGCGATGAGCGGGTGGCTGCAGTGGACGGCAGCGGTATGGTCACAGCTGTAGGGGCCGGGCAGACGGTGATAACGGCCTCCGTTGCAAAAAGCGGCTTCACAGCGTCCTGTGTTGTGGTGGTGAAGCAGTCTGGCTCATCTGCGGACACTTACCCCCCAGTGGTGAAAAAGACAGAGGGCGGCACCACCACAGTATTTCCGTCAGAACCCACCGAGGGGAGCATTGTGACCATTTCCGCAGTTCCCAATGTGGGGTATGAAGTAGCGGAGGTTTCGGCCGTGGACCAGAGCGGCCGAGCGGTTTCCGTGCGCCGGCATCAAGACGGGACATGGGCCTTTAAGCAGCCCGGCAGCCGGGTGACAGTGTCCGTAGACTTCCGGCGCAAGCCTTGGGTCAGTCCATTCCCGGATGTGAAGAAAAGCGATTGGTTTTATGACAGTGTGGCTCTGGCGTGTCAGGAGGGGCTGATGAACGGGACTGGGCAGGGCTTTGACCCAGACGGGACCGTCACCCGGGGAACGCTGATGACCATTCTGGCTCGGATGGACGGGGTGGATACCGCCGGAGGCAGAACCTGGTATGAAAAGGGAATGGCTTGGGCAGTGTCCGCGGGGGTATCGGATGGGGCAAATCCGGAGGGCGTGATTACCCGGGAGCAGGCGGCAGTGATGCTGTACCGTTATGCAGGGTCGCCAGCAGTGTCTGGAGATGGGCTGTCCCAATTCCCGGACGGCGATCAAGTGGCCCATTGGGCCAGCCGCGGTATGCGCTGGGCGGTGGAAGAAGATCTGTTCCAGGGCGGGGACCAGGGATTGGACCCGCAGGGCAGAACCACCCGGGCGGAGTTGGCGGCCATTCTGAGCCGTTTTATAACCTTGAGCTAACGATAGGGACGAGCAGCGGCAGCCCCGCCGGACTTTCCGGTGGGGCTATCTTTTATGTGCAAACGCGGGTTGAAATCAAAACATTCACTTGGGCTGCAAAAAATTTGCCCCTGTCGCTGCCGGAAATATCCAGGGCTGTCGCAGACAGCGAGAACAAAATGGAAGAATAGATGAGAGAAACCACGATGCCAAAGCGGATGGATCGGATTTTGGACCGGCGAAGGAAGCAACATCCTGTTTTTTTGTTTTTTTCAGATTTTTGACGATGCTGGTATTGGATGAAAAACCAGACGAAACAGACAGGAATTGTGGGTTGCTTTCTCCGATAGAGCGTGGTAACCTTGCCACTGTCGAGCCCAGGGCGGTGCCCCTGGGACCGGCCCCTGGGCGACCAGAGGCAATATCACGTTCCGATTAGGAGGAAGCAACGTACATGAAAAACAGAATATTGTCCACCGTTTTGGCCTTTGCTATGGTGCTGGCGATGATCCCCTCGGCCTTTGCCGAGTCTGTCAGTGAGCCGGATAAGGCCGCGCAGATCAACGGCGAGCAGTATGACACGCTGACCCAGGCTATTGAGGCCGCCGAGGACGGCGACACCATCACCCTGCTGAAGGATGTCACCGGCTTCACCAATGAGGAGCTGACCGGGAATAAAAACATCCCCGTATTCCTCATCAACAAGGACATCACCCTGGATGGCAACGGCCATAAACTGGTGGCCGGGACCTTCACCACGACCCGCAACCCCATCATTGGCGTGGAGAACGATGGTGAGGGCAGCGGCGCCAAGGTGACCATCCGCGATCTGACCATCGTAGGCAACGCCGACACTGGCCACGGCATCAACGTCTGGAGCCAGGCGACCGGCGAAGGCCGCCCCACCCTCACTTTGGAGCAGGTGACCATTCAGAACTGCGGAACGGCCGCTATTGTGGTGAACAACGCCGTGGTCACCGCCGCTGATCTGACTACCAGCGGCAACGCCTGGGGTGCGATCAATGTGGACGATGCAGAGAGCATGTTCACCCTGACCAGCGGCGAGCTGAACGAGGCTTCTCAGATCTGGACGGAGGCCCAGCCTTCCGGCAGCGAGCCTGAGAACATTCAGGTGCCCGAGAGCTGGCAGTACGTAGTGATGAACAAGGACAACGGCGAGGGCCAGTCCGACGTGAAGTATCACCTGACCACCGATCCCGTTAAGCTGGGCGAGGCCCACAACGAGACGACCAATACCGTCTATGACAAGGCAGCCCGCGCTCTGGAAGGCGCTGAGAACGGCCAGACCGTCAGCCTGATCCGCAGCGCCCGCCTGCTGGAAGGGGCCACCGTGAAAGAGGGCGTCCGCCTGGTGGTCCGGGAGAACGTCACTTTGACCGGCGACCTGACCAACAACGGCACAGTGGAGAACAACGGCGCCATCGCCGGTACCGTGGAGGGCTCCGGAAGCGTAGAGGGCTCCGGCGAGCTGCTGGCCGTCATCACCTTTGAGGTCACTCCCGAGGAGGCTGTAGTTACCGTATACGACAGCAGCAGTGACAAGGTGGAGGCCGCCTATGACAAGAGCTACAACCTGGCCGACGGCTCCTACACCTATGAGGTGTCCGCCAATGGCTATGTGACCAAGAGCGGCTCCTTTGAGGTGTCCGGCGCGGCCCAGACCATTGAGGTGGAGCTGGACAAGGAGCAGGGGCCTGTGGAGCCCGGTAACCCCGAGTACACCATCACGGTGAACGGCACTGAGGGTGGTTCCGTGATCGCTGACGCCGATAAGGCCGCCCAGGGCGAGACGGTGAAGCTCACTGTCCAGGCCCAGGAGGGCTATGAGCTGGAGAGCATCGCCGTGACCGGCCCTGCCGGAACGGTAGAGCTGATGAATCAGGGCGAGGGCGTGTATGCCTTCACCATGCCTGCCGGTAATGTCACTGTGTCCGCCCACTTTGTGAAGAGCGGTGACGAGCCTGTTTGGAGCAATCCCTATGGCGATGTGAGCGAGGATGCCTGGTACTTTGACGCTGTGGAGTATGTCTCCCAGGCCGGACTGATGAAGGGGATTGCTGAGGGCACCTTTGCCCCCGGCATCCAGGGCAGCCGCGGCATGTTCGCCACCATCCTGGCCCGCCTGGCTGGAGTGGACACCGAGAACGGTGCTACCTGGTATGAGAAGGGAATGGCGTGGGCCGTGGAGCAGAACATCTCCGATGGCACCGCCCCCGAGGGCGGCATCACCCGGGAGCAGGCGGTGACCATGCTGTACCGCTACGCCGGTTCCCCCGCTGTCAGCGGTGACCATCTGGCTGATTTTGCCGATGCAGGCGCAGTATCCGACTGGGCTCTGGCCGCCATGAACTGGGCGGTATCTGTGGGGCTCATCGAGGGCGGAGACGCCGGCCTGGCCCCTCAGAACGGCGCGACTCGAGTGGAGCTGGCCGCTATGTTTGCCCGCTTTGACGCAATCAAGAATGCCTGATCTCTAGGCGAAATAAAACACCGTGGAAGCACCTGGCTTCCACGGTGTTTTTTCGTTGCTCAGGATAAAACATAGGCGTCCCGGAGCAGCCCGGCGGCCCGGTCTAAATCTTCTTCGGTGAGTCCGGCGTACCCTAACACCAGGGTGGAGGGGATAGGGGGGACAGCGTGGCAGTATTGGCTCAGTGGATGGACTCGGACGGACCGGGCCGCCGCCCGGTCCACCAGCTCCTGCTCCGTCAGCCGGGGCAGGGTAAACAGGAAGTGGAGCCCTGCCTGTTCTCCTGTGAGCTGCGCCCCGGGGATAGCGGACAGGGCCTGGGTGAGCCGGGCACATTTTTTCCGGTATAGGGCCCCGGCCCGGCGCAGATGCCGAGCGTACAGCCCCTGGACCAGAAAACGGCGCAGGGCCTCCTGTTCGAACCGGGAGACGGTGGAGGCGGCCAGGGGAAATTCCCGCCGGTACCGCTCCAGCAGGGTGGGAGGGAGAATGAGATAGGCCACCCGGATGGCAGGGGCGATGGACCGGGAGAAGGTGCCGAGGTAGATGACCCGGCCCCGGCGGTCCACTCCCTGCATGGCGGGGATAGGGCGGGAGGTGTGGCGAAACTCGCTGTCGTAGTCGTCCTCGATGAGATAGCGGCCCGGCCCAGCATAGGCCCACTGGAGCAGACGGCTGCGCCGTCCGGCAGGCATGGTTACCCCAAGGGGAAACTGGTGGGAGGGGGTAACATAGGCCAGACGTGCGCCAGAGCGGTCTAGGGCGTCCGGGTCCATCCCCTCCGCGTCCACCGGGATGGGGACTACCTGCCGTTGGTGGTGAAGGGCAGTGGCATAAGCCGCGGGGTAGCCAGGGTCCTCCAGAGCGATGTCCCGTTGGTCCGGCAGGAGTTGGAGCACCAGGGACAGCAGGTAGTCCGCTCCCGCCCCTACGATAACCTGGTCCGGGCGGCAGCGCACCCCACGGTACTGAGCTAGAAAATCCGCCAATGCTTCCCTCAGGGGCAGATCCCCCTGGGGATGACCCCGCTGTAAAAGCTCCGGGTTCTGGTACACCGCTTCCTTCGTGATACGGGCCCAGGAGGCGAAGGGGAACACAGAAGTGTCCACCGCGCCGGTGGAGAAGGAGTAATCCCAGGGGGAGGAGGAAAGGGACTCCACCTCCCGAGCAGGCAGGGCGTGGGCAGCGGGGTCTGTGGCCAGAGGGACTACCTGCGCGGCCACATAGCCGCTCCGGGGCCGCGGAATCACGTAGCCCTCCGCAGCCAGCAGGGAGTAGGCTGCCTCCACGGTGCTCATGCTCACCCCCAGGGCAGCGCACAGCTGCCGCTTGGAGGGCAGCTTTTCCCCCGGGGCGACATGGCCAGACTGGATGGCGGCGGAGATATGGCGGTAGAGCTGTTCGTACAGGGGAGTATCCCCGGTAAAGACAGGCATGGGAAAGGTGGCGTTCATGAGCACTCCTCCAAACTGACCTTGTAAAAAAGTATTAAACTGGATATAGCAATGATGTCAGATGTGAGTATAATAGCATTAAAGCAAAGAGCCGTCAAGGGAGGCGGCAAGAGGGAGACGAGTATGATGAACGCATCAAAACAACATGAGGCCTTGGTAAAGCTGTGTACCGCAGCCTTGATGACGGCCATCGTCTTTGCGGGTAACTATCTTCGCATTACCATGCCGGTGGCGGTGGGTGGTGTGACCGCTTTTACGCTGGCCAATATTCTGTGCGCCCTATCCGGGCTGCTGCTGGGTCCCTGGTGGGGCTTTCTGTCTGCCGGACTGGGCTCCTTCCTGTATGACTTGACCAATCCCAACTATGTGGCGGAGGCCCCTATTACCCTAGTCACCAAGGGAATGTATGGCCTGGTAGCTGGACTGGTGTTCTACTTCGTCTTTGTCCGCCTGCTAAACCGGGGGCGGGACAGCTACCCCGCCTTGGTGGCATCCACAGCCTGTGCGGCGGTAGGCTATCTATTGGCCTATTCCTTCAAAAATTTTTTCTATAACGGAATGTTCATCGAGGGCTATACCACTGCGGCCCAGTGCTGGGCGGTGGTGGCGGCCAAGCTGCCCGCCACGGTGGTCAACGGCGCACTGGCAGTTATATTTGCCCCCATCCTGGGGGTGGCCCTGCAAAAGGCCCTGCGGGCGGCCCATCTGGACCAAGTGCTGGCATAATCAGGTTCGGTTTAAAGAATCAGCCCTCCGGCCATTGGCCGGAGGGCTGATTTGGTCAGCTGTCTGCCCGGTGGAACAGGCTGTTCCACCATTCTAGAAGCTTAAATTTCAGCACATATTGCTCATCGTTGCTGGTGATGAGGGCAATCTGTCCGTCAGAAAAACCAGACAGGGCCGCAGTCTCCTCTACGGTCTCACTTACGCTGGCCAGGCACAGGGGCGGGAACACCACGCACCACCAGTTGCGGCCCTCACCCGCTCCAATGACCACCCTCAGGGCCCGGTAGGTGCCGGCGGGCAGGGCAAAGTCCTCGTATTCCCGGGTAGGGAACCAGCAGTCCTCCAAGCTGACGGCTACGGGATAGGAGTAGCCCTCGTAGGCCACCACTGCAGCCCCTGCGTCCGCCAGTTCCTGGAGATGAGCGGAGAGGACTTGTTCCGCCTGACTCTGGTCGGACACACCTTCCAGGAGGGGAGCTGCCGCAGAGAGTACTGCGTCCCGGACCTGGAGCTTCAGAGCCTGGTCAGCATCGCTGTCTGAATTGGCGATGACATGCAGGCGGACCACCTGGCCGGCCAGGGCGGACTGGCTGCCCGCGGCCCACACCCCGGTGACCAGGGTGAGGGAGAAGGCCAGAAGCAGGGCGCATTCCCAGAGGCGAAGAGTCTTGGAAGTCATAAAAACACCGTCCTATGTAGATTTGTCTACATTGTGGACGGTGTTTTTGCGATTTATACCGTTTGACAGAGAAAAACATCCTGGTAGCTGCCGCGGAGCTGCTCAAAGGCGGCTCGAGCGGCGGAAGGGTGGTCAAACAGTCCGAACACGGTGGGACCGCTGCCTGTCATGGAGGCACCCAGGGCGCCGCAGTCGATGAGAGCAGCCTTGATGGCACCGATTTCGTTTTGACGGCGGGGTTCCAGCACATCCTCAAACACGTTGTACATCCGACGGGCCACCTCCACCAGATCCCCGGCCCGGAGGGCAGTGAGCAGCCCAACAGTATCCGGGCGGCGGGCGATCCTGCGCACATCCACCCGGCTGAACAGCTGAGGGGTGGAGATGGGGAAGGGGGGCTTGCACACCACAATATGGCAAGGGGGTAATGGGGGAAGGGGAGTGAGCGTCTCTCCCCGGCCTTCCGCCAGGGCGGTGCCTCCCAGCACGCAGTAGGGCACGTCGGAGCCGACGTTCTGGCCAATCTCTGCCAGACGGCCAGGGGTCAGGCAAGTGCCCGCCAGAGCGTCCATGGCCCGGAGGACGGCGGCGGCGTCCGAACTGCCCCCCGCCATCCCCGCGCATACAGGGATGCGTTTGCGGATGGCAATGTCCACCTGGAGGGCGCTGCCGGTGGCCTCCCGGAAGGCCTGCGCGGCTATCTGAGCCAAATTGCGCCCATCGCTGGGCAGATAGCTCAATGTGGTGGACATGCTCCCTGTCCCCTGGGCAGGAGTGATCTCCAGATCGTCTGCCAAGTCAATGGACTGCATGACCATCTGCAGGTCATGGTAGCCGTCATCCCGGCGCCGGAGGATATCCAGGGTGAGATTCAGTTTGGCGTAGGCTTTCGTCTGCATGGCGCACCGATCCTTTCATTCAATGAGACAAGGCTGGCTTCCTGAGACGAAGAATCCAAAAGCCTCGCAGAGTTTGCACCCGCAGGGAACCCGGGAAATCAAAATGTTGGACGAAATGAATTCGCTTTGCTCCAAGGGGTTCGCCGCTGGTAAAAAACGCTTGTGCGTGCCACCCGGTGCGGGGCAGGAAGGGGGTCAAATTGGTTTCAGCTGCGGCGCGAACGTGGACAAAACACGCCTCAGCCCGCAAGTGTGCCGACCCGTGCTTTGGGGCGACACACGCTGCGGTGGGCTGTAATCTTTCAGAGAGAAAACGCAGTTTTTCGTGAAGGTTAGTTTCTGATTTTGCGGGCCTCGAGATAGAAGCGCTTGTCATGGGCGTGGCCCATGGAGAAGGTCTTGCGGGGAAGCGCCCCTCGGCGGATAACTGCGGGGAACAGCTGGTTTTTCTCCAGACCGGGCAGAAGGAAAGCGATGTTCTCCGGCCGCATCCCCAGATCCCGGGCCACACTGTCCCCGTGGATGTAGTCCACCCGGCCGGGGTTATGGGAGAGGTAGTGATCCAAAAACAGCTGGAGCGCCCCCACAGGCAGCGGGTCGGCAGAGAAGGGCAGGGTGATCCAGCCAGCCCCGTCGGCGTGGATAAACTGGATGAGATGACCTTCCCCTTTGCCCAGGCGGGCACCGGGATAGGCGGCGACCAGCCCATCCAAGAGCGCTTGGGGATCGGTATGAAACACCACCCGGTGGATCGGCTCAAAGTCAAGGGCATCATCGTGTAGGTTGACCAGCTCACACAGGGCGAACCGGGCGGGCAAATCCGCCCACCGCTCCGGCGCGGTCAGTCGTTTCTGCCGCTCGTAGCACTCCTTGGCAGTGGCCAGGGAGTGGTTGCCATCTCCCACGGCAAAGAGCATCACCGGCTCGTCCGGGCCATACCGGGCGTGGAAGGCGTCCGGGTTGGCCAGGGCGGACATGGCTGCGGCCACCTGGCCGAGTTGTCCATCGGAGAGTTTCCAACCGGCGATATGGCCGCCCCGTTCCATTAGGTCGAAGTCATACAGCGGCTCCATCTGCTCCCTCTGCCCAGCCAGGGGCTCGATGAGGGCGCGGCCGGGGTCGTCGCACAGCAACATGACATGGGGCAGCTCGATGGGGGCGTTCTTCCGCACTGCAACCCGGGGTGGGATGCGGGACAGTACCACTCCTTCCGTGGCCCGGACGGGGGCAGGGGAGCCGGGCTCGTAGTCATACTGCTCCAGATCCACCATGCCCACAAGCCCCCGGCGGACCCTGCCGTTGTCCAAGGTGCGTTCCACATAGACCATGGCATGGGGCAGCAGGGCGAAGCGATCCTCCCGGAGGTAGTGGGTCATGGTGTTGTTCACATCCATGATGTCTGTCTCCACGTGAGGACCGTCCAGACTGCTCTCCGGCAGGATGAGCCGCAGGGCGGAGGGGGCGCGGCCCACCCGTTCCTCCACCCGCTGCCAATATTCGGGCTGGGAGGTGTACTGGTCGCAGGCCACCACTGACCACAGGGACAGGTCGCAGTTCTGGGGCAGCAGGATGTCCGCCGGGCGGAAGGGAAGGTGGGAAAAATCGTGTTCCATAAGGAAAACTCCTTTGACAAGGGCGGCTGCCCTTGACTCGTTTCAGGGACGCAGTCCTTGGGCAAATTTAGGTCATGGCCCGCCGGATGGCGGCAAGCAGGTCGTTGAACTCCTCGTAGGCGGGCACTTCCGGATGGTCGGCCTTGATCTGGTCGGTGCTCTTGAACAAAAAGCCCGCCTTACTGGCCTGGATCATGGCCAGATCGTTGTAGCTGTCCCCGGCGGCGATGGTGTCGTAGCCCATAGATTGCAGGGCCCTCACCGTGGTGAGCTTAGACTGGGGGCAGCGCATCCGGTAGCCGGAGATGGTTCCGTCTGGGGCTACCTCCAGGGTGTTGCAGAAAATGGTGGGCCAGCCCAGCTTTTCCATCAAGGGCTTGGCGAACTGCTCGAAGGTGTCGCTGAGGATGATGGCCTGAGTCTCCCGGCGCAGCGCATCCAGAAACTCCTTGGCTCCGGGCAATGGATCGATGCCGGCGATGACCGCCTGGATCTCCTTCAGGCCCAGGCCGTGCTCCCGGAGGATGTCCAGCCGGTAGCGCATGAGCTTGTCGTAGTCCGGCTCATCCCGGGTGGTGCGGCGCAGTTCTGGGATGCCGCTGGCCTGGGCAAAAGCGATCCAGATCTCCGGAACCAGCACACCCTCCATATCCAGACAGGTGATATACATAGCGTTCTCCCTCTCGGTTTTATTTATGATGGGGACGGGAAATTTAGAGCAGGCAGTTACAGTTCGCCTCTGGCCTGCTTCTTCCGCAGGTTAGTCAGGAAGTTGTCCATCCGGGTCAGGGCCTCGGCCAGATCCTTCATGGAGGCGGCGTAGCAGCAGCGCACGAAGCCCTCCCCGCCGGGGCCGAAGGCAGTGCCGGAGATGACAGCGACCTTCTCTTCCAACAGGAACCGTTCACAGAACTCATCGGAGGACAGGCCGCTGGATCTGATGCAAGGAAATACGTAGAAAGCGCCCTTGGGCTCAAAGCACTCCAGGCCGATGCGCCGCAGGCCTTCCACCAGATAGCGGCGGCGGCCGTCGTACTCGTCCCGCATCTTCTCAATGTCGTGGTCGCCGTTGCGCATGGCCTCGATGGCGGCATACTGGCTGGTGGTGGGGGCAGACATGATACCGAACTGGTGGAGCTTGGTCATCTGGCCGATGACCGGGGCGGGGCCGGCCAAATAACCCAGACGCCAACCAGTCATGGAATAGGCCTTAGAAAAGCCGTTGACCACGATGGTGCGCTCGTACATGTCGGGCAGGTTGGCCATGGACACATGGCGCTGTCCGCCGTAGGTCAGCTCGGCGTAAATCTCGTCGGAGATGACCATAATATCGGTGCCCCGGAGCACTTCTGCCAGGGCTTCCAGATCGGCCCTCTCCATAATGCCTCCCGTGGGGTTGGAGGGGAAGGGGAGCACCAGGGCTTTGGTTTTGTAGGTGATGGCGCTTCTCAGCTCGTCGGCGGTGAGGCGGAACTCATTCTCCGCTTTCATCTCCAGATAGACGGGCGTGCCGCCGGCCATCTCCACCAGGGGTCCGTAGCACACAAAGGAAGGAACGGGGACGATGACCTCATCCCCGGGGTTGACCAGACAGCGGATCGCCAGATCGATGCCCTCGCTGCCCCCTACGGTGACCAGGATCTGGTCGGCGAAGTGGTAGTGCAGGCCGAAGCGGCGGGCCAGATAGCTGGCAATCTCCCGGCGCAGCTCGGCAAGGCCCGCGTTGCTGGTGTATTTGGTGAAGCCTTTCTCCAGCGAGTAGATGCCCGCATCACGGATGTGCCAGGGAGTGGGGAAATCAGGCTCCCCGATGCCCAAGGAGATGGCGTCCTTCATCTCCTCCAAAATATCGAAAAAGCGGCGGATGCCGGAGGGCTTCACATCCTGGATCCGCCGAGACAGGATCTGTTCATAATTCATACGAAGATGTACTCCCTTTCCTGCTCCTCACGCTTTTCAAAAATGAGGTGCTTTTCTTTGTATTTTTTCAAGATAAAGTGGGTGGCGGTGCCTGTGACATCCTCCAGGGGAGCCAGACGCTGGCCCACGAACTGGGCCACCTCTTTCAGCGTACGGCCCGAGATGATGACCGTCAGGTCGAAGGCGCCGCTCATGAGATAGACGGACTCCACCTCGTCATACTGGTAGATGCGCTCGGCCACCCGGTCAAAGCCCTCGCCCCGCTGGGGAGTGACCTTGACCTCTATGAGGGCGGTGACGGACTCCCGGTCAGTTCGGTCCCAGTCTACGATGGCCTTGTAGCCCAGGATTACCTTGTCCTCCTCGTATTTCTTGATTGCCGCTGCCACATCTGCCTCGGGCATATTTGCCAGGGATGCCAGTTGGGCATGGGTCAGGGTACAATCGTCTTCCAGCAGCTGTAACAGCTTTTTCATGAAATCTCCTCCTTACTGATTGGCTGGGAGCGTGGGTAGAACATATTCATTATACACTTTAGCGGGGTAAAAGGCAATCTTTTTTCCAGATGTAGAAGATTCCCTCGAAATTCATAATGCCTTGCCAGGAATACAGGGCAATCTTTGTGAAAAATGCGGTAGCTTTTCAGAAGGTGGAGTGATAAAATACGTCTGCGTATATCGTTAAGATAACAGTATGACTTGCCGCGCGAAACCCTGCTGGAAAGGCATGGGCCGTTCGCCGCTGTTGCCTACGCCGCTTTCGCTGTGATTTGACAGCATGAAGGCACAGGCTTGACGGACGAAAAGTCACTGTGTGTTCTTTGGCCGGCAACGGCCTGACTGGACTGTGGTATTCCCCAAGGATCTCTGCCGCGGCGGCCTGTTTTCCGGTTGCCGCATGGGATCCTGGATTTCCCATCACCGCAAGAGGAGGGTATGTTATGGAGTACGAGGCGCTGATTAACCGCATTTTGGAGGCGGAGCAGACCGCTCGGGAGATTACCCGGGAGGCCCATGAAAAGCAGGCGCATATGGAGGAAAGCTTGAAACAGGAAGAGGCCAGGATCAAGGCCGATTACCTGGCGCGGGCAGACCAGCGGCTGGAGCAGCTACGCCAGGAAATCGAGCAGGAAAAGGCCAACGCTCTGGCCGCTCAGGACGCCCGCTTTGCCGACGCGCGCGCCAAGCTGGAGCGGGCGTATAGCCGGTACGGTGACAACTGGGTGGACACCCTGTTCCGCCAGGCGGTGGGGATGACGCCGTGAGCGCCGGATATGAGGCCCTGGCCACCAAGGTCAAAGCGATGTATGGCAAGCGCCTGAGATATGCCGACTATGTCCGGCTGGCCCGGATGGCTTCGGTGAGCGAGATCTATGCGGATCTGCGCCAGCACCCGGTCTGGGGTCCGGCGGTGGCCCGGCTGGATGAGACGGGAAAGTTTGGGCGCGCCCGGCTGGAGGCGTCCCTCCGGGAGCAGGTGCGGGAGGAATATATGCGCCTAGCTGCCTTTATTCCAAGGGAGGACCAGGCGTTAATGGATTTCCCGATCATCCGCTCGGAGCTGGATGGGATTTTGTTTACGCTCACCCGTCTGCAGGCGGGCCGGATCAAAGAGGTAGAGCCGCTGCCCACCCGGTTTATCCTGCACTCCAAGACCGACGCAAAGGCGCTGCCCCTGTGTACGGATTACGACGGCCTGTTGGATGCCGCCCGGAACAGCATTTACTATGACGCGTTGGTGAGCCTCCGCCCGGCGGAGGGCGGCCTGCCTAACTATACGGTGGCGGAGTCTATGTTGGTGTCAGTGTATTACAGCCATATGTTCAAGCTGATGGCCAAACGCTACACGGGAGATGCCCGCAAGACCCTCCAAAGCGACTTGGGGGTGCAGATCGACCTGCTCAATATCACCCACATCCTGCGCTTGAAACGTTTGTTTCCACAGGAGGACAATTTCCTTACCATCCTGTTTCCGTTTTATCACAAGCTCAAGCGGGAACAGGTGCGCGCCATGTGCGCCGCCGATGGTGTGGACGGGGTGCTGGCCCTGGTGGCAGAGACCCCGTATGCCCGGGTGTTTCAGGGAGTGGAGCTGTCGGATTTGGACCAGCGCTATCGGGAGATGCTCTTCCGCATGAGCCGGCGGCATCTGATGCTGGGCAAGCCCTCGATCTACAGCGCCGTGGCCTTCCTGAACCTGCGGGAGCTGGAGCTGAAAGAATTGGTGACCGTCATTGAGACGGTGAAATACCAGGCTGAATATGACGACCGTTTTGCCGCTATCCTAGGCCAATGAGCAAGTCGGTGAAAAACGGCAGCGAGACCAAAACAGGAGAACATCCTGCGGCGGCGAGTGAAGAAGAGAAAGGGGGATCCCACCATTGGCAGTGCAACGGATGAAATTCGTAACGCTGGCCGCGCCGGTGGAACAGTTTGACCAGGTGGCGCTGCGCTGTGTTATTGATCAACAGTTCCACCCAGAAAACGCCCAGCAGGTGATGCGGCAGGTGCGGCACATGCGGCCATTAGCGGGCAGCAACCAATATACTGCGCCTCTGCGGCAGGCGGACGGTCTGCTGGACCGGCTGAAGTTGGAGGCGGAATACCGCCCGGTGCAGGGAGAGCTGACCTTGGACCAGGCAAAGGAGTACCTGGACGGACTGGACAGTACGCTTGGTAGTCTAGAACGCCGGATTGCGGACTTGCGCCAGGAGATTGCCAACGACACCTCGGAACGAGAACAGCTGGAAAAGCTTTCAGGCCTGGATTTAGACCTGGCTCAGCTCAAGCAGATGGACTTTCTCCGCTTCCGGTATGGCTATCTGCCGCGGGAGACCTATGATAACTTTCAGGATGCGCTCAATGGCCGGGAGGATCTGTTCTTCTTCCCCACAAAGACGGAGGAAGAATTGATTTACGGATTCTATTTCACCACCCGTCAGGATAAGGAAAAGGTAGACACTCTGTTCAACTCTCTGCATTTCGTCCGCCTGGAGCTGGAGCCCGATGCGGCGGGGACCGCCGACCAGGCCATTGATATGCTGCGTCACGAGGCGGAGGATGACGAGAAGAAGGTCGGTAATCTGGAGCGGGAGATCAGTCAACTGGCCCAACAGGAGAGCGGTCAACTGCTGGCCGTGCGCTCTTGGCTGCGCTGCCGGGAGCAGGTGTGTGATCTGCGCCGGTATGCGGCCCAGTCCAAGAGTACATTCTACCTGCTGGGATGGGTGCCAGAGCAGGACCTGCCTGCTCTGGCGGAGCGGTTCCGAGAGTTCCCGGACCTGTCTGTGGTGACGGACGACCCGGGAGAGGAGCTTCCCGCCAAGCCGCCCACCAAGCTGAAAAACGGAGTGCTGGCCCGGATTTTTGAGCCATTTTTGAAGATGTACGGACTGCCCGGCTATGATGAGATCGACCCGTCGCTGTTCATGGCCATCACCTACTGCCTGTTCTTCGGCATCATGTTTGGCGATGTGGGGCAAGGAATCGGGCTGTTCGTCATCGGTCTGGCCTTGGCCCGGTTCAAGAAAATGTGGCTGGGGAAGATCATCGCCTGCTGCGGTGTGGCGTCCACGGTATTCGGGTTTGTATATGGCTCGGTATTCGGCTTTGAGGATATCCTCCCCGGCTTCAAGATTCTGGAGGGGAATAACGTGGTGCTGCTGCTGGTGGCCTCTCTGGCCATGGGCGTGGTAATGCTGGCCTTTGTGATGGTGGTCAATATCATCAATGGCGTGCGCCAGCGGGATTTCGACAAGATCTTCTTCGGCCCAAACGGGGCGGCGGGTATGGTGTTCTACCTGGGCCTGATCATCGCTGCGGTGGTCACCCTGGCCACTGGCTTCAGCCTGTTCCGGGTGTGGTATGTGCTGCCGGTGCTGGTGCTGCCCCTGGTGCTCATCCTCCTGCGGGAGCCGCTGTCCAAGCTGGCCGCGGGAGCCCCCCATTGGAAGCCGGAGTCAGTGGGCGGCCTGCTGGTGTCCGGGTTCTTTGAGCTGTTTGAGACGCTGCTGTCCTTCCTGACCAACACTCTGTCCTTCCTGCGGGTAGGGGCCTACGCCATCACCCATGTGTCCCTGATGCTGGTCATCCGGACCATGGCCGGAGCCAACCTGAATCCCATTGTGCTGGTGCTGGGCAATCTGTTTGTCATGGGCTTTGAGGGCTTGTTGGTGGGCATCCAGGTACTCCGTCTGGAATTTTATGAGCTGTTCGGCCGGTTCTACGAGTCCTCCGGCCGAGAATATAGCCCCAAGGTCATTGACTATTCCGCCAAAAGTGTGTAAATGTAGAATTGGAGGTCATTCTGTATGAAAATCGTGCTGTTTATCCTTGGTTCTCTCCTGGTATTTCTGCCCTTGGTCACCATTGCGGTGCGCCGACTCACCGGCGCCTCCGCCCGCCATGCTCTGATGGGCAATATCGCCATGTTCTGCGGCCTGTTTCTCATCACCGCCGTGTGCGGCTTTGGCGGGGCCGCTTCCGCCGCTGCTCCTGAGACAGCCGCCGCTGCTTCCAGCGGTATGGCCGAGGGCCTGAAGTACATCGCCGCCGCCTTGGCCGTGGGCCTGTCCGGCATCGGCGGCGGCATCGCCGTGGCCTCGTCCGCTTCCGCCGCCCTGGGCGCCATCTCTGAAAACGACAGCGTGTTCGGTAAGTCCCTGATCTTTGTGGGCCTGGCCGAAGGCGTGGCCCTGTACGGCCTGATCATCGCCCTGGTGTTGCTGTTCGTAGCGTAACACAAAGCCGTCAGGAGCGGCCTGGACGAACCGGAGCAAGGGCCGAGTAACCGGCCGCGCAAAGCGTGACAAGGGAGGAACCTATGCGATACTTTGTCATCTCAGACAATACGGATACCCAGGTGGGCCTTCGGCTGGCCGGGGTGGAGGGTGTGCTGGCCCGCACCCGGGAAGAGGGTCTGGCGGCCATCGACGAGGCGCTGGCCGATCCCACCATTGGGATCCTGCTGATCACAGAGGGGCTGGCCGAGCAGTGCGCGGATAAGCTGGCCCCCTTGAAGATGGACGGCCATACGCCGCTGGTGGTAGAGATTCCAGACCGCTACGGCAGCCGGAAAAAGGATTCTATTACCCGCTATATCCGGGAGGCCATCGGGGTCAAAGTGTAACTCGAAGTGCATAGCCGCAGCGTGACAGCGCGCAACGCCCGCGGCCCCATTCCTACTTCCAACTGACAGGAGGCAATATCATGCCGGAACAAACACAGAAGCTGATTCATTTTACGGATAACGTCTTGAAAGCCGCCTCCAGGGAGAGTGAGGAACTCAACCGGCAGCTGGAAAACCAGCGGAATGCGGTCTTGGATGAGGCAAAAAAGACCGCTTGGGAAAACGCTAAGGCCTATTATAACCGCGAGGCGGCCAAACTCCGTGCGGAGGCCGGCCGGGAGGTATCCAAGCACCTGATGGAAGGAAAGCGTCAGGTCTACTTGCGGCGCAGTCAGGTAGCACAGGAGGTATTGGCCCAAGTCCGTCAGCGGGTGGACGAGTTCGTAGCGTCTCCCGCCTATCCCGAGCACCTTAAGACCCTGCTGGCCCGGGCCATGGAGCGGCTGGATGGGGTAGATGAGATCTATCTTCGCCTGCGGCCGGAGGACCTGGAACTGGGGCCCATGCTGGCGGAGAGCGTGGCCCCGGTGAAGGTGAAGTATGAAGAAGGCCGTATTCAGATTGGCGGGCTGGCGGTTCGCTGTCCTCAGCTGGGTATCCGGGTGGATTGCTCCTTTGATACCGAGCTGGAGGAGCTGGGCGGCCACTTTGCGGAGACCTTCGGCCTGTCGTTGTCTGATGACTTGGATGAGAATTGAGAGGAGGCCGCAGGACCATGGAACAGTATAAGATTTATAGTGTGAACGGCCCGGTGGTCAAGGTCACCGGAGGCCGGGGGCTGGCCATGAAGGACATGGTCTATGTGGGTAGTGAGCAGCTCATCGGTGAAGTAGTCAGCGTGGACGGAGACATGACCACCGTTCAAGTCTATGAGGACACCGCCGGGCTGGAGCCGGGTCAGGTGGTGACCGCCACCGGAGCGCCCATGTCCCTGAGGCTGGGTCCCGGACTGCTGGGCCACATCTTCGACGGCATCGGTCGGCCTCTGAAGGCTCTGGAGGAAATCTCCGGGCCCTTTTTGGGGCGGGGGGTTAATCTGCCCTCCCTGGATTTGGAGCAGCTGTGGTCCGTCACGGTGGACGTGAAGGAGGGCGACCAGGTCCAGCCCGGCGTTCTCTACGCCCACTGCCGGGAGACGGACGCCATTGTCCACCGCTGCCTGATCCCCGCGGGGCTGACCGGCACAGTGACCCATGCCGCCGCCGACGGAGATTACAATGTGGACCAGGTGCTGGTGGAGGTGACAGACCGCAAGGGAAACGTCACTCAGTTGAAGCTGTCTGCGGACTGCTCCATCCGGGACCCCAGGCCCATTGCCCGGCGGCTGCCCATCACCCGGCCCCTGGTTACCGGACAGCGGATCATCGACACCCTCTTTCCCATCGGCAAGGGGGGCGCCGCCGCCATTCCAGGGCCCTTCGGCGCGGGCAAGACCATGACTCAGCACCAGCTGGCCAAGTGGTCGGACGCGGATATCATCGTCTACCTGGGCTGCGGAGAGCGGGGCAATGAGATGACCCAGGCCCTGGAAGAGTTCTCCGAACTGAAGGACCCCCGCAACGGCCTGCCCCTGATGAACCGCACCATTTTGATTGCCAATACCTCCAACATGCCGGTGGCCGCCCGTGAGGCGTCGGTATACACCGGCATGACCATTGCGGAATATTACCGGGACATGGGCTACCATGTGGCTCTGATGGCCGACTCCACCTCCCGCTGGGCGGAGGCCCTCCGGGAGATCTCCGGCCGCCTGGAGGAGATGCCCGCTGAGGAGGGCTTCCCCGCCTACTTGGCCTCCCGTCTGGCGGAGTTCTACGAGCGGGCTGGCTATGTGGAGACGCTGGAGGGCAAGGAGGGCTCGGTCACCGTCATCGGCGCCGTCTCCCCCCAGGGCGGCGACTTCTCCGAGCCGGTCACCCAGAACACCAAGCGGTTCATTCGCTGCTTCTGGGCGTTAGACCGGGGCTTGGCCTATGCCCGGCACTTCCCCTCCATCCACTGGATGAACTCGTACTCCGAGTACACCTCCGATCTGAAGCCCTGGTATGACGAGAACGTAGGCCCAGAGTTTGACAAGTGCCGCCGCCGGGTGGTCAACCTGCTGCGGGAGGAGAGCCAGCTCATGGAGATCGTCAAGCTCATCGGATCGGATATCTTGCCCGAGGATCAAAAGCTCACCATCGAGACCGCCCGAGTCATCCGGGTGGGCTTCCTCCAGCAGAACGCCTACCATGCGGTGGACACCTATGTGCCCCTTCCCAAGCAGCTGAAGATGATGCAGACCATCCTGCGGCTGTACGACGGGGTGAAGGAGGCGGTGGACCGGGCCATTCCCCTGAGCCAGTTTACCGCCACCGGCGTGTTTGACAGCCTGGTGAAGATGAAATACGAGATTCCCAATGACGACCTGTCCGGCTTTGCCAGATACGAGCAGGAGATTGACGCGGCGCTGGCCAAGGTCAACGCCGCCAACAGCTGAGGTGATAGCATGAGATTGGAATATACCGGCCTTTCCGACCTGTCCGGCTCCCTGGTGGCGGTCCAGGGAGTATCCGGCGTGGCCTACGACGAGCTGGCCGAGCTGACCATGGACGACGGCTCCCGCCGCTACGGACGCGTCATCCTCATCGAAGGGGACCGGGCGGTGCTCCAGGTGTTTGAGGGCACTCGAGGCATTTCCCTGGAAAACGTGCGCACCCACTTTACCGGCAAACCCATGGACATCGCCCTGTCCAAAGAGATGCTGGGCCGGGTGTTCGACGGGGCGGGGCGGCCTATCGACGGGCTGGGTGAACTTTATCCCGACGAGCGGCGCAACATCAACGGCTCCGCCATCAACCCGGTGAGCCGCCAGTACCCCAGAAGCTGTATCTACACCGGCATCTCCGCCATCGACGGCACCGCCACCCTGATCCGGGGGCAGAAGCTGCCTATCTTCTCCGGTGCCGGCATGGCCCACAACGAATTGGCCGCCCAGATGGTGCGCCAGGCCCATGTAGCGGGGGACGACGGGGAGTTTGCCATCGTCTTTGCCGCCATGGGCGTCAAGAACGACACTGCCGAGTTCTTCCGCCGGAACTTTGAAGAGGCGGGGGCCCTCCAGCGGGTGGTCATGTTCCTGAATCTGGCCTCCGACCCCATCATCGAGCGTATCCTCACCCCTCGGTGTGCCCTCACCGCGGCGGAGTATCTGGCCTTTACCCACGGCTACCATGTGCTGGTGGTGATGACGGACATGACCTCCTACTGTGAGGCAGTCCGTGAGTTCTCCTCCTCCAAAGGGGAGATCCCCTCCCGGAAGGGCTTCCCCGCCTATCTGTACTCCGACCTAGCCTCCCTGTACGAGCGGGCGGGCATGATCCAGGGCAAGCCCGGGTCCGTGACCCAGGTGCCCATCCTCACTATGCCCAACGACGACATCACTCACCCCATCCCCGACCTGACCGGCTACATCACCGAGGGACAGATTGTGCTGGACCGGGATATGGACCAGTCCGGTGTCTATCCCCCCATCAACATCCTGTCCTCTTTGTCCCGCCTGATGAAGGACGGCATCGGCGAGGGCTTCACCCGGGCGGACCACCCCTCCCTATCCAACCAGCTGTTTGCCGCCTACTCCAAGGTGAAGGACGCCCGGAGCCTGGCCAGCGTCATCGGTGAGGATGAGCTGAGCGATACCGACAAACGCTATCTGGAGTTTGGAAAGGCTTTTGAACAGTATTTTGTCCAGCAGAGCGACCAAGAGGACCGATCCCTGGAGCAGACGCTGGAGCTGGGCTGGGCTCTGCTGTCCATCCTGCCCCGAGGCGAGCTGGACCGGGTGAGCGAACAAGAGCTCAACGAGCACTATCACGAGAGGGCCTTTTCTGCGGTTGCCAGCGGCGGAACTCTATAACGGCTCCGCTGGTGCCCTTGTCGCAGGAGATTGTCCTGAACGGCGGCCCGAATAGCCGCTAGGAACGATCACATGGAAGGGGGTGGCCTCATGGCCGCTGTACTGCCTACAAAAGGCAATCTGATGGCCGCCAAGCGGTCCCGGACTCTGGCACAAACAGGCTATGAGCTGATGGACCGAAAGCGCAACATCCTAGTCCGGGAGATGATGGAGCTGATGGACTCCGCCTCCCAGCTTCAGAGGGAGATCGACCAGGTGTTCAGCCAGGCCTATGCCGCCCTGGCCCGAGCGCATATTGAGCTGGGGCTGTGCGACCACATTGCCGAGGGCGTGGTCCCGGACGACAGCTTGGATATCCGCTGGCGCTCGGTGATGGGGGTAGAACTGCCTCACATCCCGGACAACAGCCCTCCGCCCCGGCCGGAGTACAGCATGGTATACACCTCCCCAGCCTTGGACGAGGCGTATATCCAGTTCCAAAAGGTGAAAGACCTGACCCGCCGGATGGCGGAGATTGAGACCTCAATTTACCGCCTGGCCCAGTCGATCAAAAAGGCCCAGAAGCGGGCCAACGCTCTAAGAAATATCGTGATCCCCGGCTTTGATTCCACGATCCGGACCATCACGGAGGCTCTGGAGGAAAAGGAGCGGGAGGAATTTGTCCGTTTGAAGATCATCAAGCGCCAGACGGGAAAGGACTGACCGGACTTTAGCGCCGGTAAAACAGAAGAAAACGCGCAGGCCCCTGTGATCCCACAGGAACCTGCGCGTTTTTTGCCTGTCAGAGAAGGGAAATAAGGTCAGTCCCGGACTGCTTCTCCAAAAAACCGGATTGGGCCATGGAAACCATGTCCCCTTCCACGATGACCAGGTGGTCCACCAAGTCTACATCCATCTGTCGAAGCAATTTTTTTAGCTCCTGGGTACTGGTTTTGTCCGCGGAAGAGGGGATGGCGATGCCGGACACATGGTTGTGAGCCAGTACCACCTTGGATGCGTTGTCAGCCATGGCATACTCCACTACCTTTCGCGTGAGAATGGGCACCTGGTCCACAATACCCTCTCCCAGCTTGTGGCAGCCCTTTAGTCTGCCCTTGCCGTCCATGCACAACAGATAGCAAAGCTCTACCCGGGCCCCAAAGAAGTAAGGCTGGAGCAATTCATAGTAATCCTCTGGTTGTTCCAGCTGCTCCAGCTTTACTTGGTCGGCCAGATAGCGGGCGGCAACGGCGGGGATAAGTTGGATGAGTGCGGCGGTGTTAGGGCCGACCCCCTTGACTTTGAGCAGTTCGTCATAAGGGGCCAGGAATACCCCGGAAAGAGTGACGAACCGGTTGATCAAAGCATGGGCCAGCGGGTTGACATCCCCTTGAGGAACTGCGTAAAACAGCAGCAGCTCCAGTACCTTATGGTCTGGCATCCCGGCCAGGCCACGGGCCAGAAATTCTTCCTTCACCCGCTGGCGGTGGCCGGTATGAATAGACTTGCCTGCCGGATTCTTATTACCGTGCGCCATAGGTGGTCAGATAAGCCTCCATCCGCTCCCGCAGATCGTCGTCGATGTACACCTTGCCGTCCACCGGCTGGTTATGCAGGCAGTCGATTACTTCCCGGATGGTGACAATAGGATAGACCTGGATGCCATAGTCCTCCCGCAGCTCATCCAGAGTGGTACAGTCCCGGGTACCCCGCTCCATCCGGTCCACGGAGACGAACAGGGCGCGGATGTTCACGTCCGCCACATGCTTGAACAGTTCGATGGACTCCCGAACAGCGGTGCCAGCGGTGACGACATCCTCCACGATGGCGATGTCGTCACCCGCCTGAGGCTGATAGCCCACCATAACGCCTCCTTCGCCGTGGTCCTTGGCCTCTTTGCGATTGAAGCAGTAGGGCAGGTCCCGCCCATAATTGCGGTATAGGGAGGCAGCTGCGGTCACCGCCAGGGGGATGCCCTTGTAGGCTGGACCAAACAGGGCTGTGATGCCTTGAGGCATATTCTCCTGAATACAGGCGGCATAATAATCCCCCAGCCGGGCGGCCTGAGCGCCGGTTTTGTAGTTGCCCGTATTAACGAAATAAGGTGTCTTACGGCCGGATTTCGTGGTAAAGTCCCCGAAGGTGAGCACGCCGGAGCGCACCATAAAGTGGATAAATTCTTCCCGGTAAGTCATCGCAATCTCTCCCGACTGTCGTATTTTGTCGCATCCGATTATAGCATGTTTCCAAGTTGTGCACAAGCGGAAAACACACGGTTTTTGGCGGTGAGAAAAAAGGATTTCCTCTGCAAACAGAGGAAATCCAGTGGCAAAGGGACCAGATTTTCATAAGATGGGCAAAGGGGGGGCTGACATGGACCGGGAACGGATCAACCTATGCGGGCAGTTGGCGGAGGTGGACCAGGCCATGGGCTTTATCCTGGCGATCATCGCCGGGGTGGCTCTGTCCTTCACCGCGACAGGACTTCAGCGCGGCGCCCTGTGCGCCGCCATTCAAGGGCAGGCGGCGGCCGCCCCTGCGGTCTATCCCCTGCGCCATGCGGCCAACAGCCTGGTGGTAGGGGCGCTGGGGTTCTTCCTGTGCCTAGCCGTCAAAACATGGCGGCAGACTGACCCGGCAAACTGTGCCGCCGCCCGATCGGCCCGGTCAAATCTGACCGCCTCGGCGCTGGTGCTGGCGGCTGCCCTGATCCGCTTTCAGGACACGGAACTCAGCGTCGGCCAGTGTACTCAGTCTGAGGACGAAACACCCGGTTGAAATCCCGGGGCGTCCTGGCGGTGAAGGTGACGGGCTGGCCGGTGGCTGGGTGGAGGAAGGACAGCTCGTTGGCATGCAGGCACAGCCGTCCGATGGGGTTGGTATGGGCGCCGTACTGCTTGTCCCCGGCGATGGGGCAGCCCAGCTCCTTCATGTGGACCCGGATCTGGTTTTTCCGCCCGGTGTCGATGGAGATGTCCAGCAGGGAGTAGCCGCCCCCCGATTTGAGCACCTGGTAATTGGTGACGGCTTCCTTGGCCCCGGGGCCGGGGGCGCCGGAGAAGATCATGTGGGTTCTGGTCTCTACCAGATAGGAGCGGATGGTGTCCCGGTCCGGCCGGGGCGTCCCCTCTACCAGCGCCCGGTAGCCCCGGCGGGTGATGATCTCGTTCCACTTGGTCTGGAACAGCTCCTTCGTCTCCAGGTCCCGGGCGAACATGAGCACCCCGGAGGTGTCCCGATCCAGCCGGTGGAGGACATAGACCCGGTTGTCGATGTGCTGGCTCTTCACATAGTCGGTGACTATGTGATAGGCGGTGCGGGTCTTTTCCTTGTCGGTGGCTACGCTGAGCAGCTTGGCCGGCTTGTTGACCACAATGAGGTGCTCGTCCTCATAGAGCAGAGGGAAGGGGAGCGCACCGCTTTTAGGGGCGGGGACGGACAGAATGGTGACCACCTGGCCGGGAGCCAAAGGCGTGTCGAACTGGGAGGTGGGCCTGCCGTCCACGGTGACCAGCTTACGGGAGAGCAGGGATTTGACGTTGTTGCGGCTTTTGCCCTTGATGTGGACAAGCAGAAAGGGCAGCAGGGTGGTGGCCTCAGAGACGGTATAGCTGCTCTCACGGTCACGGTCCCGGCGTTGGAACGTGGTTTTCATGGTCATCCCGCCTTGTGTAATAGGGTGAGAAAAGTATATCATGGTTTGCCAGAAATGTCACGGGGGAGATGCCCCTCTCACGAATGTAGCCCCAGCAGAACCGCCTCGGCCACCTTCACGCCATCCACAGCGGCAGAGGTGATGCCTCCGGCATAGCCCGCCCCCTCCCCGCAGGGATACAGCCCCTCCAGGCCGGGAGACTGGTAAGCAGCGTCCCGAAGGATGCGCACTGGGGAGGAAGAGCGGGTTTCCACCCCGGTGAGGACGGCGTCCGGGTGGGCAAAGCCCTGGAGCTTCCGGTCAAAGACGGGCAGGGCCTGTTTTAAGGTGTCCAGCACATAGCTGGGCAGCGCACCGTCCAGACTGCCCCAGGTCACGCCGGGGCGATAGGTGGGCAGGACGGAGCCGGGGCCGGCGGAGGGCCGGCAGGCCAGAAAGTCCCCCACCCGCTGGGCGGGGGCGAAGAAGCAGGGGGTGCCGGGCTGGTACAGGGGGGGCAGGCCGCCGGTCCCTATATCCCAGGCTGCCCGCTCCCATTTCTCCTGGAAGCGCACCCCGGCCAGCGGGTCGTTCCCGCCGAAGTCGGCGGGACCCACTCCCACCAGGAACCCGCCGTTGATGTTGCCCCCATCCCTGGCCCGGAGGGACATGCCGTTGGTGACCACCTGGCCATAGCCGCTGGCGGCGGCCACCACCTGGCCGCCGGGGCACACGCAGAAGGTGAAGGCGGACCGGCCGTTGGGCAGGTGGCAGGCCAGCTTGTAGTCCGCCGCGGGCAGCTTGTCCCAGAAGGCGCCGAACTGGGCCTGGCTGATGCTCTCCTGACAGTGCTCGATGCGCACGCCGATGGCGAAGCTCTTGGCCTCCATGGGCAGGCCGAAGGCAAAGAGCATTTGGAAGGTGTCCCGGGCGGAGTGGCCGGGAGCCAGCACCAGGGCCTGGCAGGGTAGCTCGTAGGGACCCGTCTCCGTCATGACGGTGAGGCTGGACAACCGTCCGCCTCGGGCAGTCAGGCCCCAAAGCTGGTGCTCAAACCGGATATCCGCCCCCAGCGCCAGCAACTCTCCCCGGATGGATTTCACCACCTGCCGCAGCACGTCGGTGCCGATATGGGGCTTATGGGAATAGCGGATGTCCTCCGGCGCGCCGTGGGACACAAAAGTGTCCAGCACATGGCCGATGCGGACGTCGTGGATGCCGGTGGTGAGCTTTCCGTCGGAGAAGGTGCCCGCGCCCCCCTCGCCGAACTGCACGTTAGAGGACTGGGAGAGCGCTCCGGTGCGCCAGAAGTGCTCCACGTCGGCGGTGCGCTCGTCCACATCTCGGCCCCGCTCCAGCACGATGGGGGGCAGGCCCGCCCGGGCCAGGGTAAGGGCGGCGAACAGCCCGGCCGGTCCCATCCCCACCACCACCGGGGGGGTGGAAAAGGTGCGGGCGGCGGAGGGGGGCTGGTAGGGCCGTTCCTCCCACGGAGCGACCCCTTTGGGGGCGCGGCGGAGGATGCGGGCCTCCCCCCGGACCGCCGCCTTGACCGAGCAGACCAGGTGGACGTCCTGTTTTTTCCGCGCGTCGATGGACTGCCGGGTGAGGGTCAGCTCCACAATGTCCTCCGGGCGGACGCCTAGGGCCTTGGCGGCCTTTTCTTTCAGCTCCGCCTCGCCCGCGCCCACGGGCAGCCGGAGGTTGGATATGGTCAGCATCAGATGGGCCTCCCAGTCATAAAATGCGCCCTCCCGGCGTGGACCGGAAGGGCGCGCTGGAGTCAGTGGGTCCCGTGGAGCAGCTGTTCGCCTGCGGTGTAGATGTCCCCCGCCCCCACAGTGAGGATGAGGTCGCCGGGCTGGGCCAGGCGGCGCAGGGCAGCGGTGACGTCGTCCAGGGTGGGACAGTAGACACTGCCGGGAATCTGCTCGGCCAGGTCCCTGGAGGAGATGCCCAGGGTGTTGGTCTCCCGGGCGGCGTAAATCTCCGCCAGCAGCGTCACATCCGGCTGGCGCAGGACCTTCACAAAATCATCGAACAGCTCGTGGGTACGGGAATAGGTATGAGGCTGAAAGGCGCAGATGATGCGCCGGTAGCCCAAGGTGGCGGCAGTGTCCAGCAGGGCGGCCAGCTCGCCGGGGTGGTGGGCATAGTCATCGTAGATGCGCGCGCCGTTGTACTCCCCCTTGTACTCGAACCGGCGGCCGGGCAGACGGAAATCCCGCAGGCCCCGCTCCACCGCCTGGCCGGGGACAGCCAGGGCAATGGCGGCCGCAGCGGCGGCCAGGGCGTTTTTCACGTTGTGAAGGCCCGGGACAGACAGCTTCACATGGGCATAGCAGGCGTCGTGGTAGAGGACGTCGAACTGGCCGAAGCCGTGGTCAAAGACCAGGTTGGCCGCGTGGACGTCTCCCCGCTCCACCCCGAAGGTGAGCATGGGTCGCGTCTCTCCGGCCAAGGTGGCCATGGTGTTGGCGTCCTCACAGTTGGCCACGATAAGCCCGCCGGCAGGCACTCGGTCGGCAAAGGCCCGGAAGGAGTGCTCAACGTCCTCCAGGTCCTTGAAGAAGTCCAGGTGGTCGGCCTCAATATTTAGAATGACGGCGATGGTGGGGAAGAAGGACAGAAAGGAGTTGCAGTACTCGCAGGACTCCAGGATGATGGTGTCCCCATGGCCCACCCGGTGGCCGGAGCCAAGCAGAGGCAGGGTGCCGCCGATCATCACCGTGGGGTCCAGGCCGGCGGCCATGATGATGTGGGTGCACATGGAGGTGGTGGTGGTCTTGCCGTGGGTGCCGGAGATGCACAGGGCGTTGCGGTAGTCCCGCATGATGGCGCCCCAGGCCTGGGCGCGTTCGAATACGGGGATGCCGGCAGCGTGGGCGGCGGCGATCTCCGGGTTGTCGTCATGGACGGCGGCGGTGCGGATGACGCAGTCCGCCCCCCGGACGCTCTCGGGCAGGTGGCCGATGGTCACCTGGATGCCCAGGGAACGCAGGTGGGTGACGGCAGCGCTCTCCTGCCGGTCAGAGCCGGTGATGACCATGCCCGCGCCGTGGAGCACCTCGGCCAGGGGCGCCATGGACACCCCGCCGATGCCCACCAGGTGGGCACGCCTGCCAGGCTGCATATAGTCGCGGATGTTGTTGACTGTCATAACATTACCCCATATAATAAACGCGTCAGCGTCAGATTTTGAAATGGAAGCCTGTGACCAGGCTTAAAGCAACTTATTATACTACGGGAAGTTGGAAATGGCAACCTGGAATTTTCCTGAGAAAAGGGGCGGATTGCCCCGGAGGTCTGTATGGAGATGGAGAGGCTGAACATTGGCGCTGTGCCCGCCCTGCGCCTTGGCGCGGGGACGAGGGGCGCATACCTGTTCGTGCATGGAAAGCTGGGAAACAAGGAGGAAGCCGTGGATTTTGCCCGGCGGGCGGAGCCTGCGGGATATCAGGTGGTGTCCATGGACCTGCCTGGACACGGGGAGCGGCGGGACAGCGGGGAGCGGCTGGTGCCCTGGACAGCGGTGCCGGAGATCCGGGCGGTCTATGATTTTCTGAAGGCCCGCTGGGACCATATCTGCCTCCGGGCCAACAGCATCGGGGCGTGGCTGGCCATGGAAGCCCTCCAGGGGGAGGCGCTGGAGCGGGCATTGTTCGTCTCGCCGGTGACGGACATGGAGGGGCTTATCCAAACCATGATGGACTGGGCGGGTGTGACCCGGCGGGAGCTGGAGCGGCGGGGAGAGATTCCAACGGAGTTTGGGGAGACCCTGTCCTGGGAGTACCTGAACTGGGTCCAGGCGAACCCGGTCGCATGGCGTGTGCCCACCGCAATTCTGTATGGGGAGAGGGATACCCTCATCTCCCGCCGGATGCTCAACGCTTTCCTCGGGAAAACCGCGGGCCGGCTTACGGTGGTGAAGAATGGGGAACACTGGTTCCACACCCCGGAGCAGATGGAGAAATTGGCCCGGTGGGAACGGGCAAATCTGTAAGCCCCCAGAGAGAGTATAGGCAGGATCTGGTCCATTTAGACGGGAGGGACGGGCTGTGACGGAAAAAATCCATGTTCCATCAGGCGTAGCCGCCCTGCGGGACGCATTGATCCGGGAGGGGTTCCGGGCCTGCCCGGTGGGGGGCTGTGTCCGGGACAGCCTGCTGGGCCGGACGCCGGAGGACTGGGATATATGTACCTCCGCCCGGCCGGAGCGGATTTTGGCCCTGTTCCCCGGAAGCGTGTCCACCGGAGGCGCTTACGGCACCGTCACCGTGTCCACGGACAGCGGCCCAGTGGAGGTGACCCCCTTCCGCCGGGAGGGAAGCTATGCCGATGGGCGGCACCCGGACCGAGTGTCCTTTGAGGCAAGCTTGGAAGAAGATCTGGCCCGGCGGGATTTCACGGTCAATGCCATGGCTCTGGACGAAAAGGGGAACATCGTGGACCTGTTCGGCGGGCGGGCCGATCTGGAGCGGGGGCTCATCCGGTGCGTGGGCAACCCGGAGGCCCGCTTCCGGGAGGACGCGCTGCGGATGTTCCGGGGGGTGCGGTTCGCCGCCCAGCTGGGATTTGACCTGGAGGGGGAGACGGCTCAAGCGATCCGGCGCTGCGCGCCCCTTGCCGCCCGGCTGGCCCCCGAGCGGGTGGGACAGGAGGTGGAGCGCGCCCTGCTCTCCCCACGGCCCGGCCTGGCGGGAGGGTTTTTCCAGCTCGGACTGATGCCCGGCCTGGCCGCCCGATGGCCGGAAGGAGCCTCCGCCCTGGCCGGACTGCCGGCAAAGCGGCTGCTCCGGTGGGCGGGGCTGTGCGCCTGCCTGATGGAAAACGGCATGATCCGGGAAAGCGCCCCCTTTCTCTCCGGTCTGCGGTTGGAGGGAAAGCTGGTCCGCGCCTGCGCCGGCGGGGAGGCGTTGTGGCGTTCCGGCCTGCCCAGGGAGGGGCGGCAATGGCGGCACGCGCTGGCCCGGTGGGGTGCGGCGGCCTGCCAGGCAGCGGCGGCTATGGGGGGCGGGGAGGCGCTGTCGTTGCTGGACCGGACGCTGGCCGCCCGGCCCTGCATCCGGGTGAGGGACCTGGCCCTGTCCGGCGGGGACCTGGCGGCGCTGGGGCTGTCCGGCCCCGGCATCGGCCTGGCCCAGCGGGCGCTGCTGGAGCGGGTGCTGGACCGCCCGGAGGACAACAATCGGGAGACGCTGCGGCAATTTCTGGCGGAGACGGGACATATTTGAACAGCGCCCTGGACACAATGAGGGCGAGGTGATACGGATATGGACCTGTCAAAGCTGTCCAATGAGGAATACGGCCGCTATGTGGGAGAGAAGGAAAAGACCTCCCCGCTGTGGAAGGACCTGATATGGGCCTTTTGTGTGGGCGGGCTGATCTGCGTGGGAGGACAGGCGCTGTCTGAGCTGTACCAGAGCTGGGGGCTGAGCAAGGACGACGCGGGCACCTGGGTGTCCATCACTCTGGTGTTTCTGGCCGCCCTGCTCACCGGCCTGGGTGTGTTCGACGACATCGCCCGCCGGGCGGGAGCGGGCACCCTGGTGCCCATCACCGGCTTTGCCAACGCCATGGTGTCCCCAGCCCTGGAGTTTAAAAGCGAGGGCCTGATCCTGGGGACCGGCGCCCGCCTGTTCACTGTGGCCGGACCAGTGCTGGCGTATGGGATCGGCGCCAGTGTGATCTACGGGCTGATCCTGTGGGTGATGGGACTGTTCTGACCGGCCACGGTGTTGTGGAGGGAGGAGCCACAGCAAAATAGTCGAGCCTTCGCAGGAAAGCGGAAGCGGGCAATATGGAGCTTGCGGCAACAAGGCCGGACCATGTGGACGAAAAAGAAAGGCGGACAGGCAAGCTGTCCGCCTTTTTTTCATATCCTGTCCAGAGGTGATACGGATGGAGCGGAAGGAAAGTCTGCTGGAACGGGCCAGCCAGGCTCTGGAGCTGCCTGGGGACGCCCTGGGCGGCATGCCCCGCATCGAGCTGCTGGGGGATCGGGAGCTGCGCATGGAGGCCCACAAGGGCATCCTGGCCTATGGGGACGAGGAAATCCTCATCTCCGGAGGTAAGCTGGTGGTGCGGGTGCGGGGCAGTGCCCTGGAGCTAAAGTCCATGAACCCCGCCGAGCTGCTCATCACCGGACAGATTCTGTCCCTGGACTTCTCCTGAGCGTATGAAACGGCTGATCAACTGGCTGCTGGGCTATGTGGAGGTACGGGCGGAGGGGGCCTTTCCCGAGCGGCTTTTGAACCTGTGCGCCCAGAACCGTCTGGCGTTCTGGGGGCTGTCTTGGGGGGATGAGACCTCCTTCACGTTCCGCATCCGGCTGAAAGACCTGCCCCGCCTGCGGCAGTATGCCCAGTGGGCCATGTGCGCCATCCATGAGGCGGGGCGGCGGGGCGGTCTGGCCGCCCTGCTGCGCTGGCGCAGGCGCTGGGGGTTTGTGGCTGGGGCGGTGGTGGCCTTTCTGGCTATGGCAGTGCTGTCCCGGTTTGTGCTGGTGGTGGAGGTGACAGGCAACGAGTCGGTCCCCTCGGCCATCATCCTCTCGGAACTGCAGCGGCTGGGGGTCAAACCGGGGGCCTATGGACCGGCCCTGGATCGGGCCGCCCTGGCCAACGAGGCCCTCATTGCCCTGCCCGAGCTGTCCTTTATGGCCATCAACCTCCATGGCACCCGAATCGAAGTAGTGGTGCGGGAGGCAGAGCAGGTACCGGAGCTGTTGGACGAGGGCACTCCGGCGGACGTGGTGGCCGCCGCCGACGGCATCATCCTGGACATTCACACCTCTGCCGGCCGGGCTATGTTTGCCGACGGGGACACGGTGACCAAGGGGGAGGTGCTCATCTCCGGCGATGTGGAACTGCGCAAGCCCGAGGACAGCGACTATGACATCGGCAAGCTGGTGGTGCGGGCCGCCGGAGAGGTCACCGCGCGGACTTGGCGGACGCTGGAAGCGTCCATCCCCCTCACCGCCCAGGTCAAGGAGTACACCGGGCGGGAGAGAACGCTGTGGTCGGCGGAAATTTTGTGGGGGAGCATTGAATTTTACGGAAACAGTAGCATTTCCTATGAGAAGTATGATAAAATAACCCAGGACCATACCCTCACACTCTTTGGCCGGACCCTTCCCTTCGGGGTGACCCAGGTTACCTGCCGGGAGTACACCCTGTCCCAGCAGGAGGTGGACGTGGAGGCGGCCCGGACCATGCTGGAGGAGGAGCTTCTGCGGCAACTGGACGCCATCTTGGCCGACAGCCAGGGCCAGGTCCTGCGGACCGACTTTACCGCCCGGCAGGAAAATGGCCTGCTCACCGTCACCATGCTGGCCGAGTGTCAGGAGCAGATCGGCGTGACCGTGGAGCGGGAGGGAGAGACCGGCCGGGTCTATGGAGAAAACGCCGCCGGAGAAGGGGACGGGGAATAGCGCCCCGGCCCAGAGGCGGAGTCCCCGTCCGGGGGCGGCACAAAGGAGCGAAGTGAATGACAGAACAGATCATCAGCATCGAGCGCATGGAGCAGGCCATCAATCTCTTCGGGCTGTTCGATGAGAACATCCGGCTGATCGAGCGGGAGCTGGGGGTGTCGGTGGTTAACCGGGACTCCAACCTGAAGATCAGCGGCGAGGGGGAGAATGTGATGCTGGCCGTCCGGGCCGTGCAGGGGCTGCTGTCCCTGTCCGCACGGGGGGAGGCCATCAGCGAGCAGAACGTGCGCTATATCATCGAGCTGGTGCGCAGCGGCAACGAGGGCAAGATCGCCCAGCTGGCCGGGGATGTGGTGTGCGTCACCGCAAAGGGCAAGCCCATCAAGCCGAAGACACTGGGCCAGAAGCAATATGTCCAGGCCATCAAGAACAACACCGTCACCCTGGGGGTGGGACCCGCCGGCACGGGCAAGACCTATCTGGCGGTGGCCGCGGCGGTGGCCGCCTTCCGGGAAAAGCAGATCAACCGCATCATCCTCACCCGTCCTGCGGTGGAGGCGGGGGAACGGCTGGGCTTCCTCCCCGGCGACCTCCAGAGCAAGGTAGATCCCTACCTGCGGCCGCTGTATGACGCGCTGTTTGACATGCTGGGGGCGGAGACATACCAGAAGTATTTGGAGCGGGGCAACATTGAGGTGGCCCC
>CDZQ01007540.1_pt1 | contig 36181 bp, 29 predicted proteins | sample 554831 | NCBI WGS metagenome assembly CDZQ01 (sample SAMEA3182112, study PRJEB8094) | gut metagenome | biome: human; feature: gut; material: Stool; isolation source: human stools | place: Canada | collected 2013-05-06 | reverse complement strand
CCGTCCGCAAAGATGTCTTGGTGTATTAACACCGTTGGAATATCATGAACGGATATTGGCCGCATAAAATATTGCCCGGCATAAACCGGGCAACATAAAAATTTTATATTTTTTTCATTGTCTACTTGACGGGTAGCACACCAATTTTGCTGACATTTTTCCGCTTTTTTATGGATTTTTACATTTTTTCTTCTTTGAACGCCTCAAAAATTCCATTTTTTGTAAATTTGCTGACAAAATTATAAAAAACAAACTATTTTGTCAGCATCAGCCATTGTGCCGGCCAAAGGCCAAAACCTCATAAGCATAAGGAAGCATAAGTAACCAATCCTTGGTATGTTCCCCTAGCTATTTTCTGCCTTTTATTTTTTTCTCTATGCTCTCTGTAAAGAAAGTCTTATTCAGCTCAAAATATCTGGCCAGATGCTCCTTGATCGGTATATCCGATTTGAACTGCAATAACCAATGAGGTTTCTGCATCCGCTCCATAGCGCTCTGCCGTATTTGCATTTTAAGTTCTTCATATTTAACAAGTATCTGATTTTCTTTGGCAAACGACCGTATTTTAGTTATTATTCCAAGAGATTGAACTAAATCCACCAAGAATACGCCGTAAAACATTCCAATGAAAAAGCTAAATGTAATATTCTCTGAAAGCCACGTCACCGCATTAACTATATGAGGATGAATCAGAAAATAATACACTGCTCCCAACAAAGCCCAATATATTGAAAATCTCAGGCATATGATGCCTTGTATATTAAATCTTTCTTTTGAATAATCCCAAAGCTGCACTTTCATGCCTTTGATGAAAATAAGGCCGGCGATATATTCAAGCAAAGTCATGACAATCGCCATTGTAACAAACAGCAAAACCTTGCCGCTTACATCGGCGTTTTGTATAAAAAACGTGTCTTCCAGTCCCGCAAGAAGATACAACGCACAAAGGCCGAATCCGTAAAGAGGCAGATACGGTCCGGTCAGAAAGCCTGGATTTATCCATCTTCGGCTTTTATTGCTGGGACTAAATCTTCTGTACAAAACTTCCAGCCCCCAGCCCAGCATGGCTCCGATAGCGAACAAAAATGCCAATGTTAAAATGTCAGCCATAATCTTATTCCATCCCTTTATGAATAAAAACCTCTATTGCACTATGAAGATTTTCCACCAATATTTCTTCACTGCCTTCCTGAAATTCTCCATCCAACGACCATGGCATATCTTTGCCGGCATGTATTTTGAATTCTTTAGCATTTATAAAAGTCAACATGTTTGATTCATAATTCTGAGTCATAAGCATATTTACAATTTCAGTCATTTCAATGATATTTTTAGGAGATTTTACTAAAAGAAGCTCAAACATTCCGTCATTCATATCCACGTACTCCGGCTTTAAAGTAATTATACCGGCTAAAGATGTGGAATTACTTATTGCTCCGAAAATATAGTCATCCTCATAAATCTGTCCGTCTGCTTCAACAGATATGTGCTCTTTTTTAATGGATGCTATGCTGGTAACACCATCCAACACATAGGCTAAATGCCCCAACATATTTTTAACGCTTTGCGGAGTGGCATATGAACTTTGAGTGAAAGCCCCAAAAGAAGCTACATAAGAAAATTTTCTGCCATTGAAGCTGCCTATATCTATAAATGTTTTTTCTCCGTTGACTATATCTTTAGCTGCTCCGATTATGTCTGTGGATAATCCAAGACTGCTGGCAAAATCGTTAGTACTTCCTGCAGGAATGTATCCTATAGGGGTTTTATTGCCTGCTTCCAGCACGCCGGCAACCACCTCGTTAAAGGTTCCATCACCGCCTATGGCAGTTATAACATCGTATTCTCCCCCATAGCATGCTGCATACATAGTTCCATCACCTTGCTTGGTGGTGGTAAGCACCGAAGTAATGTATCCGGCATTAGTAAAGATATCAACTATTGTGGTCAAATGCCTATTGGCCTTTTTTTTCCCTGAACAAGGATTGATAATAATCAAATTCTTTTTCATAATCTTAAAACTTTATCCCTTCTTGTATCGTACCGCTATCTATTCTACATTTTTTTACTGACTTTTACAAGAAAATTCTATATACAAATGCATTAAGGAAGCAAATGCTTGCCCCCATAATCATAGGAAATAGAACGGCCGCACCTGTCCAACGCCATCCCCCTGCTTCTTTTTTTATCGATAATAAGGTTGTGGCACATGGCCAATGTATCATGGCAAAAATCAAAACATTTATAGCCGTCAGCTCAGTCCAGCCATTATCCAGCAAAAGTGCATAGAAAAAATTCAAATCGCTTACCTCCGTCAACGTTCCTTGACTCATATATATCATCATTGCTATTGGCAAAACTATTTCATTGGCTGGCAGCCCCAGTATAAAAGCTGTCAGTATTACTCCGTCCAGACCCATAAGCTGTCCTAAAGGCTCTAAGAAATCAACTATATATGTCACTAAACTTATATTTCCGACATTTACATTTGCCAAAATCCAAATAATCAGCCCTGCAGGAGCTGCAACCGATATAGCTCTTCCAAGCACAAAAATTGTCCTGTCAAATATAGACCTTATTATCACTTTGCTTATTTCCGGCTTCCTATATGGCGGCAATTCCAGAGCAAAGGAAGACGGTGCTCCTTTAAGAATGGTTTCAGACAGAACCTTCGTTAAAACGAATGTTGCTATTATGCCAATCATTACCGAAATCGTTATAAATAAAGCTCCTTTTAGCTGTGAACCTGATGCGAAAAACATTGTAATGACTGCAATCATCATGGGGAAACGCCCATTGCACGGCATCAATGAGTTTGTTAGCATAGCCAGCAGTCTCTCTCGTCTTGAATCTATTATTCTGCATCCTACCACTGCCGAAGCATTGCATCCTAATCCCATGCACATGGTCAACGCTTGTTTCCCACAAGCATTGCAGCATTTGAAACATCTATCTAGATTAAATGCTACTCTTGGTAAAAAACCCCAATCCTCAAGAAGAGTAAACAAAGGGAAAAATATCGCCATAGGGGGCAGCATAACAGATATAACCCATGCCAGCACGCGATACATCCCGCATGCCACCATATTGCACATCATATGAGTAAAGCCTAAATTTAAAAGGGTATCATATAAAGGCCGCTCAAAAGAGAAAAGTAATTTGCTCAGAGCTTCTGATGGATAATTAGCTCCCTGCATGGTAATCCAAAAAATCATAAGCAGCATAAGCCCCATAACAGGAAACCCTACCCAAGGGCTGGTCAGCATTCTGTCTATCCGCATGCTTACATCTTCCCTTTCATCTTCCCTGCAAACAACCTCGCATGCAATGCTTTCAGCTTTTGCCGCTGTATCTTCGGGGCTATCCAAAAGCTCCGGCATATATCCATCAGCCCTCTCTCGATATTTATCGCAATCTGCCGTAAGCCCTGCGACCGCCTTTTCCAGCTGATTTTTCATCTCTTTTTTCTTAGACGCTTCCGTAGCAATGACACTTACTCCAAGCAAATCTGACAGCTTTTTTAAATCTATCTTCAGACCCCTTTTCCTCACCTGGTCCATCAAATTGATACAAAGTATGACATCCTTCCTATGTTTTAATATCTGCAAAGTCAAAATCAAATTCCGCTCCAAACATGTGCCGTCGCATACCACTATAATGCCTCTGCAATCGGGAGAGCATATGCAATCTCTGGCTACTGCTTCTTCTGCCGAGCTCGCCCAAAGAGAATAACATCCGGGGGCATCTATAAGTTTAATCATGCCGTCTTTAGTTTTCCATACACCTTCAGCATTGGATACTGTTTTTCCTGCCCAATTCCCTGTATGCTGTCTCATGCCCGTAAGGCAGTTAAACACTGTACTCTTGCCCACATTGGGATTGCCTGCCAAAACGATACTGACTTCATTCACTGCAAGGCACCTCCACCAACACTCCGGAAGCGTCTTCTTCCCTTATGGCGACAATTGCGCCCCGTATCATGTATGCTGCAGGATCTCCCAGCGGACTTCTGAGCACACACTTTACTTTAGTACCTTTTACAAGTCCCAGATCTCTCAGACGTCGGTTATCTTTTATATTTTCCTTAACTATACCTTCCTCATCTATTTTCAATTTATTTAATGTCCTCATGGGGAAAATTTCCTTTCATTTCTGAATATGCTATTTTCACTATATGAAACAGTCATAATTGCTGTGAAAAAGGAAGAAGCAATTTATGCGTCAAAAAACCTCGCAAAATTACGACTTCAGTAATTTGCGAGGTATATCATGCGAGGCATATCAAACGTACATAAATGCAATTATATCTAAAATATATTTATAGGCTTTCGCTTCTCTCTCGGCTCTTCAGATATATATAAGGGTATCGGATCAATTGAGCGAGTAGCCCACCATACTCTGTTAAACATAGTTCCGAGGCACATCACCCAAGCCAAGAACCAAAACCAAAGCATCAGCACTACTATATGAGAGAACGAGCCATACAAAATATCATAGTTGGTAGAAAGACTTATATATATGGTGTAGACATAAGTAACCACCAAAAATCCCACCGCGGCAAAGATGCTTCCCGGTATTATATCACGGAAGCGCACACGCACAGAAGGCAGTATATAGTAATTATATGAAATCATGAGAAAATACATTGCAGAAGCTATCGGCCATCTTAATAATATCCAAGCTGCCGATGATATTTCTTCTCCTATTACCGCTCCAAACACTAAATTAATTATAAGTTCTCCGTACGCCAGTACAACCAGAGAAAAAACCACGGTAAATATGGTTATCAATATAGTTTTAATTGACCTTAATCTATCTCTGACAAATCCCTGTCCTGTTATCCTTCCATCAGTAAATGTATAGTTGGTTACTCTCATTAAAGCAAACTGCGCCCTTGAAGCAGCATAAAGAGCCAAGACAGCTAAAAATATATTATTTGCCCCGGAAGGCGAATCTTCTAAAAAAGATAGTAACTGGTCTGTGCCTTCAACTGATACATTGTCTCCTATCCAATGCCTTATTTCATCTAATGAAAGCGAAAAAAGGCCAAGCAGCTGGGAGGTGAGTATTAAAATAGGCACAATAGAAAGAAATAATGAAAACGCGATCTGTGCCGCAACCCCTTGATAATATGGATCTTCAAATTGCGCGATAATCATAACAAACATTTTTTTTACGCGCTTTCCGGCATGAATCGCCTTTTTCTTCATTAATTGCCTATCCTTTCTTTTAAAAGCTCCTCAAGCTTTTTAAGTGCTCTAGCTCTGTGGCTTATCAAATTTTTTTCTTCCGGGGAAAGCTGTGCAAAAGTTTTATCATATCCGTCAGGGACAAACAGCGGGTCGTATCCAAAGCCGTTCTCACCTGTAGGGATTTCTATGATGCGTCCATGACACTCTCCTCTTGCCACCAAAGTATCTCCGTTAGGAAACATAAGGGTTATTACTGATACAAATTTGGCAGCTCTGTCAACATCTGTCAGTCCCTCCAACATGCTCAAAAGCTTCATATTATTCTTCTCATCATCACACTGTTCCCCCGCAAACCTGGCGGAATAAACACCTGGAGCTCCTCCAAGATAGTCTACCATCAATCCAGAGTCATCAGCTATAGTCGGCTGGCCTGTAACCCTCATTATTTCGGCTGCCTTTTTAAAAGAATTTTCTTCAAAGGTTTTCCCGTCCTCTTCAATCTCAAAAGGCGGTACCCCTGCTTCGTCTCTGGAAATTACATCCATTCCGAATTTCCCCATTATGTCCTGTATTTCTTTTATTTTATGTTCATTAGAAGACGCTGCGATTATTATATTAGTCATTTCTTATTACATCTCTCCTGTAATTTTCTTTTGCATCTCATGTAACTTCTGGCATCCTTCAGATGCCAGCGCTAGGAGGTGAAAAAGTTCTTCCGCACTGAAAGGTCTCTCTTCCCCCGTTCCCTGTAGTTCTATGTACTCTCCTTTGTCCGTCATTACCACATTCATATCTGCGATAGCATTGGAATCTTCTTTATAGCACAAGTCTAAAAGCGGTTCATCGTCTACAATCCCCACGCTCACTGCAGATACAAATCCTGTTAACGGTATTTCGTCTATCAAGCCATCTGCCTTCATGCGCTTCATCGCTTCTACCATGGCCACAAAAGCGCCTGTTATCGACGCTGTTCTTGTGCCACCGTCTGCCTGTATAACATCGCAATCAATCCAGATTGTCCGCTCTCCCAGTTTATTCATATCTACCACAGAGCGCATGGCCCTTCCGATAAGCCTCTGTATTTCTACGCTTCTTCCATCTGTCTTGCCTCTGTCCCGTTTTTTTCTTGTTCCTGTTGAGCCGGGCAGCATGGCGTATTCGGCAGTTACCCATCCTTGACCTGTTCCTGTCAAATGACGTGCTGTTCCCTCTTCCACTATTGCGGTACATATGACCTTTGTATTTCCCATTTCTATCAAAACAGACCCCTGAGGATTTATAAGATAATTATTTGTTATTCTTACGTGCCTCAGTTGGTTGTTGTTTCTTCCGTCAGTTCTCATTTTTACCTCTCTTATAAAACTCTTCTTATTGATTTAATTATACCATATGGCTCGTATTATTACAAAGCATTTGTCATAACACAAAAGCTGTTCTATAATATAATTTGAATCAATTTTACCGGAGGGAAATAATGAAAATTACCATTTTAGATGGATACACCATGAATCCCGGAGATCTTTCCTGGGAGGAACTGGAAGCTTTGGGAGAGCTTAAGGTTTATGATAGAACCTCTCCTGAAGATATAGTATCCAGAATATCTGACAGTTATGCTATTTTTACCAATAAATGCTGTATAACTGCCGATGTTATGGACAGTTGTCCTGATTTGAAATTTATAGGGGTGCTGGCCACAGGGTTCGACAACATAGACGTAGCTGCCGCAAGAAAAAGAAATATAGCCATATGCAATGTGCCTGCTTATTCCACAGAGGGTGTAGCTCAGCATACTTTTGCTCTTTTACTAGAACTTTGCAATCACGTAGGCCTCCATAACGATTCAGTTCAAAGAGGCGGTTGGTGTGCATGTCCGGATTATTCTATGGTCATAAAACCCATGCTGCAGCTTAGCGGTAAAGCCATGGGAATTATAGGATATGGCAACATAGGAAGAAGAGTTGGTCAGATTGCCGAGGCTTTTGGAATGAAAGTGTTCTCTTACAGTCAGAACCCGGAAGCAGTAATGAACTGTGATGTCATCTCAGTTCATTGTCCTGCCACTGCTGAAAATAAGGGATTCATAAACAAAGAATTCATTTCTAAATTAAAAGATGGCGCATTGCTGATAAACACCGCAAGAGGCGCCCTGATAAATGAGATGGATTTGGCAGAAGCCCTGAAAACCGGCAAATTAGCCGGCGCAGCCGTAGATGTGGTGAGCAAAGAACCTATAGAAAAAGATAACCCGCTTTTAGGCGTTCCCAATTTGTTCATTACCGCTCACATGGCCTATTCTTCCATTGAAGCTCGCAGGACAGTTTGCTCGACGTCGGCAGCAAACCTAAGAGCTTTCTTAAGAGGAGAAGAGCTTAACAGATTGTAATTAGTTTAATTTCATACCTATATGATTCTTTCAAAAGTAAATGGCAGCCTTTTCAAAAGGTTGCCATTCGTTAATACAAATCTTTATTTTATATGCAGCATACGATAGGGATTCCACCCATATAAGCTCCGCCGCCGCAGCAAAGGTTCAAACACAATATAGTTCCGCAAATCTGTCCCATATAATTGCCCCTATGCATTGAAGGATTGCCGCCGTATCCTGCGCTTCTTTGCTGGTATCTGCTTTCACCGCCCTGAAGCTGATTCAAAAGGCTGGCATAATAGTAATTATTAGGTTCATAGGAGCATGCTATCTTGGCGTGTTCAATGGCAACAGCATTATTGCCTACATTGTAGTTGGCGATGGCGCTGTAGTAATACCATGGTCCTTTTCTTTCTTTGACCTGTTCAAGGACGTTGAGCCCTTCTCTGTAATACCCGTTTTGAATGTAATTCAGTGCAGAACGCATATATTGTTCGTCCTTGCTTTCCGAAGCGCTCTGCGACTGATGCGAGCCATAGTAATCACCAAACCCACCGAAGCCCCAAGGGTCCTGGTATTGGGCTTGCTGGCCTTTTCCTTGACGCTGGTCCATAATAATCTGATACGCCTGCTGAACTTCCTTGAATTTTTCTTCATAGGCTTTCTGATTAGGGTTGCCTACATTTGCGTCAGGATGATATTTGCGGCTTAAAGTTTTATATGCTTTTTTTATCTCATCATCTGTGGCGTTACGGCTAACGCCCAATACTTCATAAGGATTCATTATCGTTTTCTTTTCCCCTTCGGTTTTTTCTCTGATTTTGGGCTTTCGTTTTCCCAAACCTGCTCCAGACTCCCGAATACAGTATATTTCTTAAAATTTCAACATTTTCAACCAATGGGAGTCTTTCGAAAGCGTCAGTGCATTCTCCTATCATCATGAGCAGAAGATTAAGCACATGCTGTTCAAAATCGTCTTCATCATATATATTTTTAAAAGGATTATATGAGCCTTTCTTTAAGTCTTCCTCTATATCCTCATAAGCATCCAGTAAATATATGTACTTTCCCAGATAGAAGCCCACTTTATATAAATCATTTTTCCATTCATCTTCCCTGTAAGCAAATATGGCCGCCATCAGTTCTCCGAAGATTCTGGCAGTCTTATCGATATGGGTAGCTTCTTCCTTCTCAGTCTCAGCAAGCAAAATAAGCTTGTTTTTTATCAATTCTGATTTCTGAGGGTATTTTTCTGCTATCTTTCTGCATTTTCTCTTAAGTCTTCCGGCCCACAGCTTTTTCGATAGCTTTTTTTCATCGTTCCAGTCATCTGCGCACTTATAGTATGTAAGCAAAATGCACATATCAGCACAGTATTCCGTAATCTCATTTCGCCTGCTGCAATGCTTGTGGACAGGATGAAGTATGCACCTGCTATACTCCGTTTTGTCCTCTTCGTCATAAAGGTCGCTGAGGAGCATGACTAAAAAAGTCATGTCATAATTCAAAGTTAATCTTCCAAAGAGCCCGTAATCTTCATTCAAAGCATGACACAGTCCGCAGTAATAGCTCCTATATCTCTCAAACTCTCTGATTTTCAATTCAGGCTTATTAATCAATACGTACCCAAACATTATATTATCGTTATTCCCCCTTTTGCAAGTGCTCGTGAGAATATTTTAACAGAAAAAGCACACATAATGTGTGCTTTTGATGAATTGTTATAGCTTATTTACGGCTTGAACATCCTGTTTCTCCACAGCTTTCACAGCTTCCGCTGCACCCTTCCGGTACAGGCATACCGTCATGCTTGTTAGGATTCTCAGCTTTCATACAAGTCTCTACCATTCCTTCCAGTTCGGAAACATCTAAACACTCTGCCATGCCTCTGTCAAAGTTAGCTGCCACTTCTTTGTCCATAGGAAGCTTTACTACTGAGTTTATATGATACTTTTCTGCTATCTTATCTATATGGCTGTCTCCAAATATTTTATGCTGAGCCCCACAGTCCGGGCACACAAAATACGACATGTTCTCCACTAAACCGACTACCGGAATATTCATCATGCCTGCCATCTTCATAGCCTTCTCTACTATCATTGAAACCAGCTCCTGAGGTGATGTAACTATTATTATTCCGTCCAGCGGAAGTGACTGAAATACTGTCAATGCCACGTCTCCGGTTCCCGGAGGCATATCCACAAACATTATATCTATATCGCCCCATACCACATCGTTCCAAAACTGCTGAACGACTCCGGACAGAATCGGTCCTCTCCAAACTACGGGATCGGTATCATCCTCTAAAAGAGAGTTTATCGATATGGTCTTAATACCCGTATCAGTTACAACCGGCATTATTACCTCTCCGTTTCCCATAGCTTTGGCAGTCAGGCCAAAAGCTTTAGGTATGGAAGGTCCTGTTATATCAGCATCTAATACAGCTGTCTTATATCCTTTTCTTTGAGCAGCCACCGCCATCATAGATGTTACAGAAGATTTTCCTACTCCTCCTTTTCCGGAAACTACTCCGATCACTTTTTTTACGTTAGATTGACTGTTCATTGTTCTATTCCTCCCTAAACCATTCTATCACTTTCTTTTTACCTGTCAATGTCAAGCCTTGTATTTTTTATTCGTTGAATATTGGTTTTTTATCCTTTTTTGTATATAATATTATCAAATAATATGCAAATTATGTGAGGTAAGTATGGCAAAAAATAAAAAGAAATCTATAATTAAAAAGCCCAATCCGCTGCTCTTCTTTTTGTGCTACATTTTAATCGCGCCGATTCTCAAGTTGAAATATAAGACCAGTTATGACAAAAGCGGTCTTGAAGATCTTTCAGGACCTGCGCTCATACTCTGCCCTCATGTGTCAAACATAGATTTTCTTCTCGTGGCTTTAACTCTGGCTCCAAACAGACCTACTTTTGTAGTCAGCGAACATTTTATGGCAAGGCCGCCGGTACGATGGTTCTTAAATAAAATGCACGTCATATCTAAAAAAATGTTCTGCCCCGATATAAAAACCATCATGAATATTTTGAGAGCCAGAGATTCAGGTAACATCGTAGTCCTTTTCCCTGAAGGTCGCCTTACATGTATAGGTCACTCTCTAAGCGTCACCGAAGGTACTGCTGAACTGGTGAAAAAGATGGGAGTAAACGTATATGTTATAACAGAAAACGGAGCTTACAAAACTTTACCCAAATGGGGAAAATCAGGTCTTAGAGCCGGAAAAATGCACGTTACTACATCAAAACTTTTTGATGCCGCTCAAATCAAAGAGCTTTCAGTTCAAGAAATAAACCAACAGATAGAAGCAGCTATACTGCATGATGAGGATAAAATCTTCAATGATGTTTTTTATAAATGCAAATCACCGGCTCTCGGTCTTGATGAAGTTTTATATAAATGCCCTGCCTGCGGCTCGGAATTTGAAACCTATACTGATTCCAGACATATTTGTTGCAAAGCTTGCGGCTTTTCTTCAGAATTGGATAATTATTATAAACTGAACGGCGGATATTTTGAACACATCAACGATTGGTACTTCTGGCAGGAAGAACAGCTGGATTTAAACGTACCGCTTGAAAGTCAAACCATAATAGCTGCGGCGGACGAAAATGGCAACATAAACTGGAATGCCGGCAGCGGTAATATTTATATGGATAGAGATACCATAAAAGTAAGCGGCTTATGTTTTGGGCAGCCCCTGGAATTTACCGAAAAAACCGGTGATATAAAGGCTCTTCCCATAAGCGTAGGACACCATTTTGATCTTTATCACAAAAAACGCATGTACAATTTCATCCTTCAGCCGGAGCCAAAACATGTCATCAAATGGACCATGTTCATGGACAAGCTATCGAAGAAGGATAAAGATAAAAACGAAGCTGAAGAAAAGGCTGAAAAATAGTCTGAGAAGAAGATAAGCAATCCCAAGCACCATGCTGCTCCTGATGTCATCCTTCTGCTAAGGTTGAACTTGCCTATCCAATTGGCAAATGCCTGAATAGCTCCCGATTTCTGGAAGTATGCTACCATAATACCAATAAAGATTTCAATGCATAGTACCCATATAAAATCCGGTGTGCCCAGCGCAGATTGAAATATGCCTGATAATCCGGTAATAGGGTCTGTTCCTGTAATGATAAAATTCCGTAGTCCATTATGATTCCATCCTTTCAAATATTATAAGAAATAACATTGTGCCCGAAAAACACTTTTGCTCAAATTAAATAAGTTTTTCAAAATGCAAATAAAAAAAGAGCCTAAGGCTCTTTAACAAATATATCGGCAATAAATCGCCGTTTTTTACATAAAAATGATAAATTTTCGCCAAATTTTAACAAAATCTTAACTTCGTCTTTATCATTTATTATCGCGCATCATTACCAGCTTACGTACCAGTTTATTTAAGTCATTTATCCTTCTGGCTACCTTATACGCATTTTCTTCCCTATGCATAAATATGGTATTTAGCGTATCGTCCAGAGACTTGCAAATTGCTTCGACGTCAGTCTGCAGCTCATCCTTGTCCTCTATTTCACCCTGCCCTTGCAAAACGTCGTGTATATCATAATGATATTCGATTCCAAACAGATCTCTTACCTTTTGAGATAATCTGTTCTTTACATCGTTAATATGAGCCTCCGCCACCGCCTTATTTCTTCTTTCACTTTCAGGCATATCAGCGGTCTGTTTAATAAGTTCTGCAGAAAATTCTTTCATCTGAGAAAATTTCTTGTCAAACTCGGCTGCAGACATTGACAGAGCAGTTCTGTACAACGTTATCTGCGAAAGAGCGCTGAGCACTATGTCATGCAGCTTCAGTTGAGCGGATTCCTCCAATATGGCTCTCGCTTCAGTATCACAATCTTTTTTTACCGTTTCTTTGAGTTCGTCAACGCCTATTCCCCTTTTAGCGCTGACAGGGAACATCATCACATCGTCAACTTCCATCAGCTGAGCGATAAACTTCCGGCAATAAGAAATATAATCAGACAGCTCGTCTTCATCTATTACGTCTATTTTATTTATGGCAAAATAGAATTTTGCTGCATATTCTTTGGCGTTTTTCAGAAAGTCTATCTCTATCTGATTTATAGGACTGTCCACCGACAAAGTAAAAATGACTGCATCGCTTTCTTTAACAAAAGCATAGGCCTCTTCGGAATTCTTTTCGTGCATGGAACCGACTCCCGGAGTATCAACCAGAGTCAAACCTCCTTCTAAGAACTCAGAGGGACATTTTATGGAAACTTTAGTGACATTCAAATGATTGTCCTGATTTTCTTGTTCATTTATATATGTTGAAATATCTTCAAAATCGGTTTGCTTTATTACTCCGTTAGAAAAATGAACTTCTGCTCCCTTAGGTCCGTATTGTACCTCGGTAACCACCGCTGTAACAGGTACTATACCCACCGGTAAAATTTTATCTTTCAATATACAATTGACCAATGCGCTCTTGCCTCTTTTGAACTGGCCTATTACCGCCACGGTCATATGACTGTTTTCCAGCTTTTCGCCAAGTACACGCACTCTGGCCAACTCATTTCCGGTTATCTCATAGCTGGAAAAAAGCTGTTCCGCATCTTTTATTTTCTTTAAAACATTATCCATTCAAACACCTCTATTTATAAAACGGGCATTCCATGCATGCCGGCTCTGATTTCCGCTGTTCTTCATCACAATAAATAGGGAAAATAGCCAAATTATGAGCCAGCTGGTCACCTCTGAGGGACTTCAACGCCGCTATCTGACAAAGGGTACCTACGAACTCAGTATGCTTGCCTTCTCTTACGCTTCTCATAGTAGCCCTATAAATAGGCGCCATCTCACGTTTTCTCACATCCATGCCTTCGGGAGCGTCGAAAAATTCCTCGAACTCCGGCAGTTCAACAGGGTTATACAACGGGCAGAACAAAATACATGCGTTGCATTTTCTGCATCCCCTTTCGTCAATTTCAGGCAGCTTGCGCCCATCTTTTTCATTCATTTTGACACAAACATATTTGCATCCTACGATGCAAGCTTCACATCCGTTACAATTTTTCACTCTGTCTGTTAACTGCATACACTATCACCTCTTAAAATCTGTTATCTCATCTAAATACTTTTCAATTGGTATTCCTTTATATTTATCAACATTCTCTTTGTTTTTTAATATCAAATTTCTGACCATATCCATGGCAAACTTGGTAGTTTCCTGAAGTCCTATGCCCTTAAGCACACCTCCTACCAAAAGAGAAGAAAATATATCTCCTGTGCCTGGAAACTGAACGGGAACACAATCAAAAGGAATCTTAAAGTACTCTTTTTTCCCATTATCGTAGCCAAACACGCAATTCTGCCCATCCATCAAAACGCTGGTAACCACAACTGACTTGGATCCAAGATTTCTCAGAGCATCCACTATTTTTTCAGCTTCTTCCCGAGTAACTTCCTTTCTGTCCTGAAGCATGTCCGCCAAAAAAACAGCTTCTGTAAAGTTGGGCATAATTATGTCTGCCACAGAACATATCTGTCTCATATATACCACAGTATTGTCAGAAATACCATTATAAAGTTTTCCATCATCACCCATCACAGGATCAACAAAGATATGGGTTCCTTTTTCTCTTTGCTCCCGGCAGTATTCAGCTACCAGTTTAACCTGCTCTTCGGAAATTATCATTCCGGTACATATGGCGTCAAAGGAAAATCCCAGGCGCTTCCATACCTTTAAAGCGTTTTTCATATAATCTGTTGTCTCCAGCATTTCAAATATCCCGTAGTCAAGGGTATTGGAGACAACTGCTGTAGGCAAATTATACAAGTTAAATCCCATGTGAGACAATATCGGTATCATTACTCCCAGGGATATTTTTCCGTATCCGGCTATATCTTGTATCAGCAGCACCTGCTCTGTTTCATTTTTTATCATCTCTTTAACTCCTGTACAATAAAATCCCAATATAATAGTATATTTAATGGCGTTATAAAAATCAATAGCTAAACGTAAGTCAATCTTTATCAGAAATAATAATATTCGTCATATTTTAAAAATATAGTTTCATAAGATAGCAAAACGTAAACATCAAAGCAGAGAGCCAATCACTTTTTAACGTGATTAACTCTCTGTTTTTATTTATACCTTATTTGTCAGTCTTTAATTTGTTTTTAAAATTTACTTATCAGCGTTAATCTAACAGTTATTTCCTAATGAAAATAACCCCTATGCTTATATATTACGATTCACGTTTGAAAACAATTAAACCGGCCAATGCAAGGACTAGAACAGCTATCCACCAAAGCAGCATAAAGTCACCTCCGGTCTTAGGCGTTGATGTATCATCTTGCTGATCGCTTCCAGAATCGCTTGCATTATTCTGAGTACCGCTGGTACCGAACTGTTCATTATCACCTGTCTGATCTGGATCGTCAGTCTGGTCATCATTTCCGTTTACCAGTTCCTCATATGCACTTTCTGCCGCTTCAAGAACGGATAGGTTTCTGACCAAAGCCTGCTGGTCATCAGTCAATGCCTCGTAAGCGGTCCTCGCTTCATCTATGGCTGCCTTGCTGCCGAGAGTCACCTCTCCAATCGCAGTTATCTTTTCGTCAACTGCTTTGGCGGCAGCTTTGTCTGTTTCTTCTTTGTCAGCTGCGTCTTTCAGTTCCTGATATTTTGCTTCTGCTTCCTCGAGATTGGCCAGCTTGGTTACAAGAGCCTTTTGGTCCGCAGTCAATGCTTCATAAGCTGTTCTCGCTTCGTCTATGGCTGCCTTGCTGTCGAGAGTCACCTCTCCAATCGCAGTTATCTTTTCGTCAACTGCTTTGGCGGCAGCTTTGTCTGTTTCTTCTTTGTCAGCTGCGTCTTTCAGTTCCTGATATTTTGCTTCTGCTTCCTCGAGATTGGCCAGCTTGGTTACAAGAGCCTTTTGGTCCGCAGTCAATGCCTCGTAAGCGGTTCTCGCTTCGTCTATGGCTGCCTTGCTGTCTAATGTAACTTCTCCTATTCCTCCAATCAGTGCATCCACTTCTGCGGCCTTATCTGTGATGGTAACTTGACATTCGGCAGTAATACTGTTATCACCATCAGCTACAGCAGTAATAGTTACTTTACCTGAACTCATAGGAGTTACCTTTCCGTTTGTATCTACGGTTGCTATGCTCTCATCAGAGGATTTCCATGTAACAGTTTTCACTGTTGCATTATCCGGCGAAACCTCAGCGCTGAGCTGCAGGGTTTCTGTGACATCGATTTCACCATCATAACCCTCAGGCAGGTTAATTTTCACTCCCGTTGCATCTATATTTACAAAAAGGTGGAGCGTATATCTGGTTGTTTTTTCTCCGTCCTGTGAAGTCACATCGATAAAGATTGTTGCATCTTGGTCATAATCGTTTTTATCAACATGCCATCTGTCATAATAGTCAGTATATTCGTTTCCTAAATGAAGCTGTGCAAGCAATACATTTGGATCATCGTATGTCACTTCTACTGTTGCATCAGGATCCGCGGCCTTAACCCATACTCTGCTGAAAGTACCTATGTCTGTAGTATTTACCCAGTACTCTGTTACATTAGGAGAAAATTCCGGAGTTATATCCAGGAACGACATAAAGTTATTGCTGGTGCCTACTTTTATTCCCTCCAATGCCGCCTTGGCCGTGATAGTCACTTCACATTTTGCAGTTATGCTGGCACCATCGTCAGATATGGCCGTGATAGTCACATTGCCGGCCTTGAGCGGAGTCACCTTTCCGTTTTCGTCTACGGTGGCTATCTCATCATCGGAAGAATACCATTTTACTGTCTGGACGGTAGCGTCCGAAGGAGTCACGGTAACATCCAGGTCAAGAGTCTCAGTCACATCTATAGAAGCCGTTGTCTGGCTCATCTCTATTCCCGTAACCTTTACAGGCACCAGAAGAGTCAGATTGTAGCTGGTCGTAACCTGGCCGTCTTCGGAAGTAACATCTATACGGATCTTGGCTGTTTTTTCGTCATCTAGCTTGTACACATTCCACCTGTCATGGCCGTCAGTCACTGGTGTTCCGCTGCTGGTAGTAATCCTTTCCACATTCTCTACTCCCGTCACCTCGATAGTAGAATTCTCATCGGTGGCTTTGAGCCATACCCTCCAAAAACTGGTGGAGGTGGCGGAGGTATCAGCAGAATAATCCGTTACTGCCGAAGCAAATTCCGGAGTCAGAGTCACGAAGCTGCTGAAACTGTTAGATGTACCTACTTTCATGCTGTCAAGAGTAGATATGGCTTTCAGCATGGAAATGTTCAGAGTGTATGTCCTGCTGTATCCATCCTTTGACACTACGACAGTTACCGTCGTATCGCCCTGCTGCAAAGCTACCTGAACGCCGCCGTCTTTGTAATCCTCACCGTTTACGGTAGCTGTCATCCCCTCATTCATGTCAAGGGTTATATTGGCAGCTTCCATGGTTGCAGGCACCTTCAATGTATAGTCTGTTACAGTGGAAGCAAAATTGCGATCCCACGAAACTGCCTCCTGGTTTGTGCCTGTTACAGTAATTCCATTGAGATACGCAGGATTTTTCTCTACCGCCATGAGGTAACAGCTGTCATTTTTATAGTAAAGCGTTCCCTCGTTATCCGTGCATATGGTGCTTATGCAATATTGCTGCATTTCTGTAGGTGGAGTGAACAGGAGTCCGCTCTGATCTTCGTTATACTCGGTCTGCTCTGCAGTATCATAGCAGTAATATATGCCTCCTGGAGGGGCGTTATATGTAAAGTACAGATATACTCTGCCGTCCGGTTCATTGTCTCCGTTAAAGTCCTCGTCCACATAAGCAGTCGATGCCAGGGCGGCAGCCTGAGGATAGCCCGGTATGGCTATGGTATACATTACTGAATCGTTATCAAGACCGGTTGAATTATCTATGACACAGAAGCAGTGTCCTCCGTCGACGTCAAACTGTCCGCCGCTGCCGGATACGCCCACATAGATCTTATTGCCGTATACTATAGGAGCGGCGGTCATCATGGTACCATCGCTGTCGAGGGCTGCTTTTATATCTATGCTGCTCGGATTGCTGAGTTCGCCGTTTTCGCTCACTTCCACTTTGTACAGGACTCCACCCTTGGTTCCGAAGTACAGATATCCGTTGTCATAAACTGTGGTTGTCCTGATGTCTCCGGCTATGCCGCCTATCTTGCCGATTATCTCTCCTGTCGTCGGGTCAAGCGTATAGAAGCATGCTCCGTCAGTATATGAGCCTTCGTAGTCTCCGTCATCAGAACCTACGGCAACATACTTCTCACAGGCATAGGCCCCGGCCCAATAGAAGCCTCTCGGCGTGCTGGTGACATCTTTGTCATCTTCGGACGGCGTAAACTGCCATGTGAGGTTCTTTATCTTGCCGCCGCCTTTAGTGCCATCAGCGTCGGTAAGATCATCATCATCGGTAGTCACGCAGAAATAACTGCCGGCCCTGGTCTCACTTGCCCATGTACCGCTGTAGATATATCCGGTACCACCTATGTTAGTATAGCTGATAGGACAGAGAGTCTGTCCGCCTATCTTTTCCGTATACCATAAGCATTGCAGAGTTTCAAGATCGACAGCCTGTATACATCCGTTGCCTACCTGTGCAAAGAGCTTGCCGTCGGCATATGTCAGAGGGTTCATGGCATATCCCACATTGCCGATCATCTCATCGCTCCGTCTGAGTTCCTCTCCCGTCTCTCTGTCCAGCTCAAGGATCTGATTTCCGACTCCTATGTAGAGCTTTCCGTTCAAGATGAGCGGAGGCGTAGGTGCAGCCGACCATCCTGTGCCGTATTTCACACCCCACTTGAGAGCTGTTTCTTCGGCTGTCACCGGGGTGGCGCTGTCTGTTATACCGTTGTTTTCCGGATTATTGCGGAAATTATACCACTCCGCATCAACGCCGTAGCTGTCTGTATCTGCAAAAGCGCTGGCAGGCATTGCAGTCAGCGTCAGGATCAGGATCAAGGTCAGATACAGATACCGTCTTAATTTTTGTTTCATTGCTTATCTCCCTTCTAATTTCTTAAAAAACTCCGGCCCGGAATATTTACGGGCTTTTGTTTCTTATAGTGATAATATCCATACTTTCTCCTTTTCTCATGCCGGCCAGTCGCCATAAAACCAGGTGCCGTCATATTCGTTTCCATTGTTCAGGGTGAAAAGTATCTCTATTTCCGAGCCGTCTTCCGCCGGTATGGCAGAAAATCCATCAGGAAAATACCCGTCCAGCCTGTACACCCAGCCTGACCAGTAGTAGAAATCCTTTTCTCCCAAGGAATCCTTTTCATATCCCACCCAGGAGGCATTCTCGTCCTCCAGCTTATCAAGTATTGAGCCGGGAACCACATATCCGTCTGTTACACCTGTCTTATATATGCGCTGAAGATAAAATCCGTAATCAAAAGTACCGCTGTAGGAATAAGTTATCCCCGCCTGTTTAAACGCCCTGTCAACCACATAAGGCAGGTTTTCCCCTTCATAAAAAACCACCGTTTCATCAAATATGACGCCCAGCCCCAGCACATCGGCTCTGAGGGTCACTCTCATGGTCCCGCCTTCCTTTTGCTGCTGGTCTGAATTGACGACCACGGTATATGTCTTGGTCGCCGTATAGCCTTCATCATCGGTGGCCTGGATGATTACTTCATTCTGTCCGTCTCTCAGGCTCTGGGATGTCCTGTAACTTACGGTCCCGTTCTGATTTCCAGAGCTGTATATCTTGCTGCCATTGACCGTAACCGTAATGTCGAAGGCGCTCAGCGGCACATTTTTGTAGCTCGTGGCTCTGACTGTAAAACTGAGAAAAGCTCCGTCAATAGTCTGACCGTCAGTAAGGCTGCATATGATCTCCGGCAGCCTGGATATATCTTGATCTCCTCCTGTGTTTTCGCCGCCTTCCCCCTCTCCGGCTCCAGAGCCGCCTCCTGTATCACTTCCTTCTTCATCTGTCGATCCGCTGCCCTGGCTGTCACTTTCGTCGTCTCGATTGCTGTTTTCACTGTCCTGGCTGTCGCTGTTACTTTCATTTTCATTTCTGTCTGTAGCCGGAACGGTTTCATATTGAGCTTCTCTGCTTTCTTCCACGGCGTCTCTCGCAGCCTGCTGCCGTATTTTTTCTTCGATAACTTCCGCCCGCTGCTGTTCTTCCTCCAAGAAGGCATTTTCCTGCTCATAATTGAGACTGTAATCCTGCCCTGTCACAGGTATATATGAACGTTCTTCGCTAATGCCGTCTATAGGGTCCCGGCCGTGATACACATCCTGAGCGATCAGATATAAGGCCGCCGCAACAAATATAATGACTATTGCTACCAATATGACATGCAGTTTGTGTCTGCGTATAAAGGCTCTGAAATTCATTGTTCTTTCCTCTCATATATAGCTCTGTTTTTCTTAAACAGTTTCATGCTGTCAATAGCGATGAGTGCTTTTTCCGTAGCCATCTGATTCGGCTGCTCATCACCTTCAGTGTGTACGAAGCCGCCGTCGCCCAATGAATAGATCATCAGGCTCTCTCCAAGAGATACACCGTTCTTTATAAAGCGCTCATCAGAAAACACATCTACTCCCGACTGGCTCAGGGCCATGATAGCCTCGGCCGTAGATTCGCAGTTTCCCATAGAGCCGTCATCACCCTGCATAGAGGAAAGGTATACTGTAGCTCTATCTGCCATGTCTGCAGCTTCTTCCCTGTCATCGTAAAACGATAGAGCCGCAAGCCCCATGGACACATAATCTATCTGTTGGAGATTTCCCTCATCTATATACTTTCCAGTCTCGTCTATAAGGTATGAAAGATACTCATCTTCATATCTAATCTGTGTTCCCGACACATTAACCGCTATGAGAGTATAAGCCACCGCGTTGGCGCCCTGCCATGTGAGCTCATCGTATCGGTCAAAGTTTTCCGTCAGATCATAACTCTCCACGTTGGACGGGTCCTTGTCTATGGCACACAGAGCGAGAGTCACCCTCGCATAATCCGTATAAAATTTATCGTGAATTACCCCTTCTGACGACTTTACGGCTGCCCTTACGTTATCGTAGTATGTATCAAAATAGCTTTTGTCGGTTTCGACTCCGCTTTTGGCAACTCCGAGTACCGCCCATTCGCCACCGACAGACCCTATTACAGGTGAGGCAACAGTTTCACGGATATATGTGACAGTTTTCTCTGCCTGGCCGTCAAGATCGGTTTCCAGTGTGTTTTGACCGCAGCCCCATAAAGCCATGGCCATCGCCGCCAAAAATGCTGCTGTGAGCAGATATCTTATTGTTTTTCTCATTTTTTCGCTTCTCCTTCTTAGCCGCTTTCATCAATCTGGCCATTTCCAACCGATCGGCTTCAGTCATCTGATTACGACTATAAGAGGCCCTGTTACCCAGCTCCCTTGCCCTACCGGTCATGGGCAAATCATGATTCTCCATATAAGAAAACATGGCGCTGACAGCTGTTTTAGGCGGCTTGACGACAAATAGCCTGCGGCGCCTTATTATGATTTTTATCTTGTCAACAGCTTTTTCCCCTATCCATATGAGGGCCACCAGCAGAATAAGGGCGAGGAACATGTATATAAATATCATATAATTGATATTCGTCTGACGACTGTCGTCTCCGCCCATCTGCAGATCGCTGCCGCCGGAATCCTCCTGACTTGCACTGTCAAAAGGCCTTATCAGGGTATTGTTTGAAATTCCTGTATTCATGTCCGCCTCATCCATGACTCCTATGTAAGGCGGGCTGACCTCAATAGGTACAAAACCTGTACCATCTATATATACTTCCGGCCAGGCATGAGCCCTTTCCGATGGTACTTGAGCAGCCTCGCCGCTTTCCATACCCGCAACGTCTTGAGGCGTTATCAGATATCCTTCCACATATCGAGCGGGTATACCGTAATATCTGAACATCATTACGGCCGCCGTCGCAAACTGGACGTCATATCCTTTTTTCTCTCGGAGGAAGGTTTCAAGGGCTCCACTGGTTTCCGATGAGACTGCTCCCAGATTTTCCGTATAGATAAAATCAGACTGGAGGTAGTCCCTTATTCTGTTTATTGCTTCTTTGTAGTCGATATGACCCTTTGACTGGTCCCCTGCCCCGCCTATATATTCATTGAGCAGCGTCTTATCGCTGTCGGAAATATAGGTAAAACTGCTATATACATATTCGTTATAATAGCTCTCTTCCTCCAGATAATCGTTCAGTTCTTCCGTTTCTAGCCCGTCTGCGCCGGCCATCGAAAATACGCTGGCCGCTATATCGGTCCACAAAGCCGTAGAGTTTTGACCTGACGTAAAGCTATAACAACTAAGCCGAGCGCCTTTTACCGGAGTTACGAAGCTGCCGCCCCAGTCTTTGCCCCAACTTATAGAACTTCCATCTACTTCATAAGGCAGATAAGCGTATCTTCTGTCAGCATCTTTTACGTTAATTTCCACGACGTTACCACCTGAAATGCCTGACGTATCAGATCCACTGTCTTCGATGTTGCCTGTCAGAGCTCCCGCCTGGCCTAACTGTCCCAGCGGATAAAAGCCTCTCTGCTTGAGCCAGTACATCAGATCAGTTCTGCTGTAGTAAGAGCTGGCTGAAAGGGCTTCCCAACCATCTCCCGTATATATGTCACCTACAAACCCTCTAAGATATATGGATTCCGGCTCCCTCATGGTTACTTCCATTGCAGTACCCTCTTCCCGGCTCCGCTGCCTCTGGGTCAGGTCTCCGCTGAGAAGAGGATTCTGTCCGTAAAAGCTGTTTGCTGCCAGCTTCTCAGCCGTCCGGCTTATTTCCCCCATCGTTCCGGTCTTTTCCACAATATCGCTTAAGACAGGCAGGTTCCAAAGACCGGCAGCGATCGCTATCACCATTACGAAAAAGACCATATTTTTTCCAAAGCCTTCATATCCTCTCGCTGTGTAGACGAGGGCCGGTACTACAGCTGCCAACAGGAGGAAAATGTCCTTTTCACCTGCGCTGAGCCCGTATGCTCCGCAAAATATGCCCATGCAGATGGCGGGAGCAATTGCAATCCACATGCGTTTTAACTTCAATATCAGATACTGCATCAAAGCTGCTGCCACAAAGATCACAGGCAGGAAGAGAACTCCGCTGTCGCTTGCTCCTTCAAACTCCGGCAGCAGCGTATAGCTGGTGTTCCCCAGAGTTTCAGCTATGCGGTTCCATACGTATATGAGACCGCCGCCAAAAGTTCCTATGGTTTCACCGGATAGTTCAAAGGAAAGGTCGAACATATCCTTGATAAGCAAGCACCAGCAAACTGCTTCAAAGGCCGCTAAGGCTATTTCCGCTGCCGAAATATTTCGACTATTTATTTCTTTGTATGGCGCAAATCTTAACTTTTCCATATTCTGCAAGCGCTCCTATATCTTCTTCAGCCGTTCCATTGTCTGTTACATACAGATACACCGCCGTATCCTTATCCGCCCCGTGCTGCAGATACCTCTCCGCTGCCGTCATGGTGTCTTTTCGGTGAGGACTATTCAGAATTCCCGGAATAACCTGTAATATGTCATCTTCACTGTTTATGTGATGTTCCTCGAACTGATGGGTCCTGCAATCGTACCAGCCTATCTTGTGTTTTATCCCCCGGCTTACGGCGGCCTTTGACAAGGCTTCAAACAGTTCTGTGATTTTGTCTGCAACTTCCGGGTTGGTCTCTTCTTCTGCGCAGCCCTTGTCGACTATTATCATCATCCTGTTTTCTACCGGCAGACTCAACTCCTTTACCAGTAAATCCCCCGTCTTGCCCGACAGTTTCCAGTGTATGTATCTGGCACTGTCTCCAGGCTCGTAGGCCCTTATACTGAAAGTTTCGCTCACATCATCACCTTTACGCGATGCTGAGAACTTATAGCTTTCCATATCGTAGTGCTCTATCTCCTCAATTTCCGGAAAAAATTCTGTCCTGCAAGGAAAGACCAATATTGCCGCATTGGCTCTGACAGCCGTCCGCCTGCAAAAGATTCCCAGACAATCTGAGACCGTGATCTCTTTTATCCTTATTTCTATCTGCCCGCAATAGGGAGAGCATAGACCAAACTGCAGCCGGCTCTTTCCATTCCTGAAGCGGCAAAACTCTGCTTGAGCCTCCTGTCGCTGTCCTGTCAGGATGTTTTCAACTTCCAAAAGGGCTATAACGCACAGCAGGCGTGCAGCTAATCCTGCCTCTGCCTCTGCTGTTATCTCTATCTCGTCGCCTTTCCGGCACCGGCTGGATTCGGTCGTTATCTGTACCTTGAGCTTTCTCCCCGAAAAACTTGCCGCCAACGCTCCTGCTGCGCCGTATATGACCGTACAGATTATCATGTATCCCATGAAATAAATATCGGTGAGCAAATATAAAGCGATTTCTATAAGCAAAAGGGATATATATACAGCCCTTATCTTTTTCGTTTTCCTCATATCCGTTCTTCATTCTCCATGCCAAGTTTAGGAGCCTTTATCTCTTCCAGCATCATTCGGCACAATTTTTCTGCGTCCATATCTGACATTTTGGCTTTCGGCGTGAGTATTAGCCTGTGCCTGCATACAGGCGTAAAATTTTCCATTACGTCTTCAGGTATTGTATAATCTCTGCCGGATACGAAGGCTGTCGCCTTGGCCATGTCGCACAGAGCAAGGGCGCCTCTCGGGCTCAGGCCCAGCTTCACATATTCGCTTCCCCTTGTGGATTCTGCCAGCATGGCAATATATTTATAGATCTTATCGTCCACATATATCTTTTTTGTCCTTTCTTTCATTTCCATCACTTCTTCCTTAGTAACCTTGAGTTTTACAGAATCCAGCGGATCCGTCAGGCCCCTGTCCCTGAGTATGTCTATCTGGGCTCCAAGATCGGGATATCCCATAGATAATTTGATCATAAATCTGTCAAGCTGAGCCTCCGGCAGTGTCTGTGTACCTGCAGTTCCTATAGGGTTCTGAGTCGCCATCACGATAAACGGCTTAGGCAATATATGTTCCTGTCCATCCACGGTGGTCTTTCCCTCCTGCATTACTTCCAATAGCGCTGATTGGGTTTTGCTGGATGTCCTGTTTATTTCATCTGCCAAAAAGAAATTGCACATGACAGCACCCTCATGATATATGAATTGATTTTTTTGCCTGTTGTACATGGTAAATCCTACTATATCCGATGGAACCACATCGGGAGTAAACTGCATGCGCCTGAAGCTCATTCCCATCACTTTACTAAAGGCCAGCGCCAAAGTGGTCTTGCCGACTCCCGGCATATCTTCCAGCAGAATGTGCCCTCCGGCCAAAACGGCAGTCAAGACTTTTTCTATCACTTCGTCTTTGCCTATGATCACCTTTCCTATCTCTGCAGTTATTTCTCTTATCTTTTCGTTCATTCAAGACACTCCTTCTAATCTTTCTTTTCTTTGCCTGTATTCACAGGCGGGCCGCCTTTCCCTGTGCTCCTGCTGAGTCCGGCTCTTTCCATCACATAGGGCCATCTTTTAAATCTTCTCTTTGCATAATCTCTCACAGGCCAGAAAACTTCTTTGCGAGCCGGCGAGTGATTCAGGATTGAAGCTATGCTGCGAATTATATCTATAAGTTCCTCGTCGCTGAAAGCGTCATAGACCTGGGTGCCCACGACGGAATCCATAGAAAAATTTCTCCATATTATCGACGCCTTGGCATCCCGGCATATATCATTGTTTTCCTTATCGCCCGCTTTTTCCAAAGTCATAGCGATTAGTCTGCCCTTGAGGAACTCTTTCTGAGCCTCTGTGAGCTTAGATCTCATATGTCAGCTCCTTCCCGCGCATATAAAAAACGGCTGCGATACTAATATCACAGCCGTTTTCTGCAACTCAAAAAACTATATGCTTCGATCCTCCGTCAAAACAATATATCCACCAATCATATGCAGGTCTTCTGGCTCAGGGTCATCATCTTGCCTATCCTTCTCGGTTTCCCAATGGACAGCTAATGCTTAAAGACAAGACTCACCATTTACAGCGGCGGGACCGCGCAGGATTCTAACCTGCTTCCCTCTTAGCCTCCCTTTACAGGAGGAACACATGACCTTTATTCAATTTACATAATTAGCATATCTTTTTTTAATGGCTTTGTCAACAGAGAAAATCCAAATTATATGCAAGCCTTAAATAGCTCATTTATTTTATTTCTGTACTATAACAAACATCCCTAAGCTTTTCAAATTTTCTTTCCCCCACTATCTGAAGGATCATCGGAAGGAGCAAGAGGGTCCCATAAGCCAGATAAAAGACGAAAGACAGCAGCGTCAAAGGCATCATTATGATTTGAGGATCATAATAAATGTGAGTCTGGTCTAAAGCCCAACCAATCATAACAATAGTCAATAACGCAAATATTCCAATGACAAAAGCTCGATCCCGATTGTCAAATCTATAAATAGAAAAAGCCGTCCTCCCCTTCAAAGAATACCCTCTGCTTTTCATGGATTGGGAACTCTCCACAAAGTTTTCCAAAGTCCACGTTATCAGAACAGACAGTATTCTTAGAGAATTACGTAAACGCGCAAAATAATTTCCTTGAGAGCTTCCTCTTCCTACTCCCTTCTGAGCAACATTTATCTTACCGGCGTACTTTTTGACTCTGGGCACCGTTCGCAAAATCACCGATACGAATAGGGAAAGTTTAGGTGAAATCCTTCCAAAGACGTAAACCACCTTATCAGAAGAAAACATTGTCAAAAAACATGATAAAAATATTATGACAGCGCCTACTGTCACAGCCCTTTCCAATCCATAAAAAACAGCCTCTGCAGTAATGCTGTTTCCCGTGAAATTCTGCCCGATGACAGTCACGCCGAAATGATTATAGTAGCTATACCACCATGTATAAATAGCCATCGGTATCAATAAGCAAAGATTAAAGATCAATGCTTTTCGCCCCTTAAGCTTGACAGAATATGCAAAAGCGCATAGATACGACAGCAGCACAAATACAGGGTGGTTGAACCATATGGTAAGACCTATAGCCGCAGCAAAATATATTAAGTTTATCACAGGATGGTAGCTGTCAAATCTCATGATTCCATCATCCCGTACTTAAGTTTTATCCTGTCCAGTTTTTCCATCATAGGTTTAGTAAGCAGCAGCATACCTAAAGCTACAGCGCTGCCGTGGATGGCGTTTACAGGAATACCGGCTAAATATATAGCAGCCACATCAAGGCCCGGCATCTGCATCATAGTAAATACAGTGCTGGTGTCCAGTATAGGTCCGGCAAAGCACAGTATCATAAGAAAGCCTATAACCGCATTGGCAACAGGTCTTTTTTCCGATAAGATACCTGCCTTTGCCATGAGGCCGGAAGCGAAGCCTATCATTCCGAAAGAGAACATCTGCCAAGGGGTCCATGGGCCTTGCCCAAAAATTATATCGCTTATTAACATGCTCAATGCGCCGGTCATAAAGCCTGCTTGAGGTCCAAAGGCCATGGCCGTTATCATCACCACAGCGCCCATAGGTTTAAAATGAGGCACAGCTATGAATATTGCTCTGGAAACCACAGCAATGGCGCACATTACCGCCAGCGTCATCAATTCTCTGGGCTGAGGCTTTCTGTGCTCAAAGCTTAAAAAAAACGGTATCATGGAATATATCATGATAAGAACGCTGGCTATGTAATACTTTCTATCTCCCAAATACCAGGAAATCCCTATGGTAATGGGTATGAGAACAACTATCACGACTATTACAGCCCAAAATCCTCTTCTTGATGACTTGCCCGCAATCGTCTTTTTCTCTATCTGTTGATTTTGCATAATTCTATCACATCCTCATTGGTTATGGCATTCTCAAATATGTGGCGGCTCATTCTGTTGGCAGCAGTAGTATAGAAACTGTTCTGCGAGAAGAATTTATCCGGCCTGTTGGTGGTTATCACGCCGCCGTCGAAAAACATGCCCACTATGTCAGCGTATTTGGCGCAAAATTCCACATCGTGGGAAACCATGAGAATGGTTACTCCTTCTGACTTAAGTCTGTTTAATATATCTGCGAATTTTATCTTAAAAAAGTTATCCAATCCCTTTGTAGGTTCGTCCAAAAGCAAAATTTTCGGTTCTGTTAACAGAACTTTTGCCAGCGCAGCTCTCTGCTGCTCACCGCCGGACAAATCATAAGGGTGATTTTCCAGAAGCCTGGTTATCTGACATATCTCGGCCACTCTTTCGATTTGCGCTTCCTTATCTGTACATCCCTTCGGAAGCATTTCCAAAAGATCTTCTCTTACGGTTTTCTTTACAAAAAGGCTTTGAGGGTCTTGCGGAAGCATAGCCAAGTTGCCGTGAAACAGCTCATCGGAACCATACTTTTCTACTCGCTTACCGTCTATGAGAATCTGACCTCTATACGGCTTGCAAATATGACATATGGATTTCAGCATGGTGGACTTGCCGGTGCCGTTGCCGCCTACCATGGCGAATATCTTCTCTTTCGGCACGCTCAGGTTTACGCCCTTCAAAACGTCCGGAGCTTCCTTTTCATATCTGAACCAAACTTCTTTCATAAATATGGCCGGCGTACCGATGAACTCCTCATCCTCCGGCCTCTGTATCATAGGCGTCTTTATTTCCTTCTCCGCAAAGAGCTGCGTCAGCCAATTTCTGCCTTCTCTTACTGTAAGCGGACATCCAAGATCGTTTTCAACACCATAGTATATCTGAACAGGGGATGGCATTGCTGCAAACATCTCGTTGTTATCTTTCTTTAAAAACTCTCCTATCTTGCCGGGTTCATCGATTGCAACGACTGCACCTTCATCCATGACCACGACCCTGTCCGACGCATGAAAAATATCTTCAAGCCTGTGTTCAGTGATTATTACAGTCGTCCCCAGCTCAAGGTTTATCTTTCTTACAGTATTGAGAAAGTCAGCCGCAGCTATAGGGTCCAGCTGGCTGGTCGGCTCATCTAAAATCAGCACTGTAGGCTGCATTGCCATAATGGACGCAAGGTTGAGAAGCTGTTTCTGACCGCCGGAAAGCTCAGCTACATCACGGTGAAACCATCCTTGTATTCCGAAATAGCTGGCCATTTCAGCCACTCTGAGCCTTATGGTTTTCTGATCCATTCCCAAGCTTTCAAGGCCGAAGGCAAGCTCATGCCAAACTTTATCTGTGACTATCTGATTATCAGGGTTCTGCATCACATATCCTATCTTGCCGGACTGCTCTCTTAAACCCACTTCAGAAAGAGGCTTGCCCTCAAACACTATCTGTCCTGACATCTTGCCGTGAGGAGCAAGCACCGTCTTAAGGTGCTTCAGCAGCGTAGTCTTGCCGCTGCCGCTTTTGCCGCATACAGTTATATATTCTCCTTTTTCTATGTTGAAGGTTACATGATCAAGAGCAAGTCGCTCCCCTGCCGAGGGGTATGAAAAGCTTAAATCTTTGATCTCAAAATGTGCCATATTATTTCCTCCGTAATGTTAAGAACAGTAGGTATTGCCAAAAATATGAAGTACGTAGCTGTCGCTGCTATGGTAATCGGCTCAGTAAGAGGCGAAATTTCAAGGGTAGGCGTATATGATACATGGGCGCCTCCCAATGCGGCACATACCAGTACCAAAAGTATCAGCGCCGCCATAAAAATCACGAGAAAAACATCTCTTTTGTCAAACCTGTATATAGCAAAGCTGCTTCTTTTCCCGCTGCCGTAGCCCCTGCTTCTCATACTGTCAGCAGTGACTATGCCTCCTTCAAGAGCCCACGTGGTCAGCGTAGACATGACAGTCATGCCGTTTTCTATCTTATCTCTTCTCGTACCTGCATCTCCGGCTTTTCCTATGCATTTTCTGGCTCCCGCAATCTGGGCAGCTTTTCGCTGAAAGCTTGGAATAAGTCTGAGTATCATAGACAATACGAGAGAAACCGACGGAGCCGCCTTGCCGAACATGTACAAAAACTTATCGCTGGTCATGACTGCGTTGTAACATGCAAACCATGTCAAAATCGATACAAACATGGCAGCTATGGCAATGCCGTAAAAAAGCGCCTCCAGCGTATAAGGCCTGCCTCCGAAATATGTAAACAATACTGTCTCCCCATTGGTATTGAAAAGCGGGTTAATGGCAGAAAGAACCACAAACAAAGGTATCATTCCTGCCAAAAACTTAAGGCTCCTGCTTTTGCGTATAGTTATATAATAGGCAAAAGACAGCAGCACAGAACACGCTAAAAGAGCGGGATGAACAAAGAACATGCCCAAAATCACTGCACCCATAAAAAACAGGAAATTAATTATAGGGTTATATGTAGAAAATATGTCTTTGTTCACTTCTCCTACCAATTCGCGGAACCTCCTACATCAGCGCCTAAGCCTTCACATGAGTACAACCACACTATAGAGTCTCCATCCTTTAATTTATATGATGAGCATCCATAATTAGGGAACCATCCGTTAACTTTATACATCCATCCTGACTGAGGACCGCAATCGAACTCATACAGATGATTGATACCCTCGATATAGCTGCTTCCATATGCAGGAGACCATGAAGCTTCCATCTGTATGCCCTTACTGTTGCAAGCCCTTTGCAACACGTCAAATACAGTCTCTCCTTCGTTAAATCCTACAGTAGTTTTTCGCAATATGGTGCCGTCAGAAGGAACATACCCCTCCTTGCCGGAGGTGAGTTTGTCCATATTGTTCAAAATGGTATCGCACCTTATTTCTATGGTACAGCTATAATCATATTTTGTGCCCGAACCGCTCTGTCCGTCATTTGAATTACCGGAGCCGCTTGAACTTCCTGAATTCCCTGAGCTGCCTGAATTCCCTGAGCTGCCTGAACTGCCGGAAGATGAAGAAGTGCCGGAAGAACCGTTACCGCCTGAGGAAGAACCAGGATTGTTTCCTGCCTGATTCATGCTTTCCGAATCATTTCCTGAAGAAGCACCTCCTTCAGAGCTTTCCCCATCCGCTTCATCTGCAGATCCGGCTTCCGCTGCTCTATCTTCTATGACCTTGTTGAGTTCTTCTTCGCTAAAGCACAGCTCATGGGACTTCCCTGCGTCTATAGCGTTTTCCAGATTGAATTGATTAAGGCTGTCTGCACTCAATTGAGCGACTTCCATCTCTTCTCCCACTATGGAAATTTTCTCGCCTGCTTGCGCAGTCAGACTTTCGCCGTCCCGTGCTGCAGTTACACTGCCGTAAAATACATTAATACCCATGGAGCCGGTATGAACGTTAACTGAAAAAACGGCCTTTTCTGAAGTTATTTCATTGTCCTGGGCAATTATCTTCTGAAAATCACCTTCGTCATCTACAATGACAAAGGATTCCCCGGAAACCAGTTCCATAATGTATCGGCTTTCGTCAGATGCCTCCAGTTTTGCCTGTGAGGCTTCCGCCAGATTGTATGTATTATCGCCTGCGCTTATGAGAATCTGGGCTTTTTCGTTGGTGGTTACCGTATCACCTGACATCAGCGAATCTCCGTTTTTGGCTTCAAAGGATACGCCTGAACGTTCCACGCTGACAATGCCGCTTACATTTTTTGCTTCAGCAAAAGCTTCATCGCTTCCTGTAAACCATCCTTTAACATCACCCACAGCTACAATTCCGGCAGCTGCTACCAATACAATTACTACGACCATTATTGTGTTAAAAAGTTTTTTATTCTTCCTGCTTTCCAATTTTGTTTCCGCTTTCCTAAAAATTTTTTAAACTTCTTTATTTCTCTTCGTTCTTCTGTTGATTGCTAAGGCTGCAGCACCTCCGACCACTGCGACAGCAAACCATATATGTAATGCTGAACTATCTCCGGTCTTCTCAGGAGAGACATCTATGGCATTTGATTGGCTGTCATCATGTCCCACACCTGTAGTTTCATCTCCTGTCTGTCCCACATCACTCATGTCGTAAAGGCTCGTCTTTCCGCTTATCATTCTGAAGTAAGCTGTCATAGCGTAATACGCCTGCTCTGTAGCCAACTGGTCTATGCCATGACCTGCTACATGCTCAAATCCCCCGCCTTCCAAATAATATCCTATTACAGCGTCCAGTACTGTATTGCCGTTTTTAACAAATCGGCTGTCGCTTTTAGGGTCGATGCCCATGGCCGAAAGAGCTGTCAAAACCTGAGCACAAGATTCGATATTGGCAGATTCAAAGCTGCCGTATCCACCGTTGTCAGACTGACGCTCCGAAAGCAGTTCCACTGCTCTGTCTACAGCAGTTTTAACTTTTGCATCGCTGTCATAATACGGAGCCAGCGATTGAATGGCAATGGCCGTCATATCTATGTCCGCCGTCGACCCTGCCAGGCTCCATCCTCCGTCATCAAGCTGAGCATCCAATATGCAGTCGATAAGCTTTTCTCTTGTCACTTGATCTCCTCGGTCAAATACCTTTGGTATCTGGTAGTTACCGCTGTCAAAAGCTATTAGAGCATACATAACGCCGTTTATCCCCTGTCTCTGTATGTATTCCATATCGGAAATACCAATCAGCAAATTGTGTCCGGCCACGTCTGTCACGTTGCGGTCTATGGCCGTAAGGGCCAGTATGACTCTTGAATTATCAGTGGATCTGGAACTGTGCAGCTGCTCATTGTCGTTTATATTTTCGCTGACGTATTTTTCTACATTATCATAGTATTCTTTATATAGAGTGTCCGGCACATCGTATCCTGCCCTGGCAAGACCGAAGATTATCCAGTCTCCTCCCACAGACGCAACAGATACACCGTTTTCTGCAGCCATGCCTGCCAGATACGCGCCTGTAGCTTCGTATGCGTTTCTGAGAACCTCATCATCCAAAGAACTCTGTCCTTCCGCTTCCTTCATCGTAAATGAAATATTACATTCCTCTTGTGTCACTGCGCTTCCTTGTACTGTCACTTCAGCGAATTCAGCGGTTTTGTCGCCGGAAGGCACGGCGCGGAATGAATAAGAATCGCCGGCAAACATCAAAAAGCTTATGTTTCCTTCTTCTGTCACTCCCATGTTGACGCTTCTGGATATTCCTCCTGAGCTGTCTGCATCTCTCACTTGTAAATTCTCTATAGCATAATCATCGCCGTATTTCCATCCTTCGTTGCCGCACGTCAAAACGGCAGTAAGCACTTCAAAATCAGCATTTTTTTCATCTATAATTACTGATGCCGAGCCGGTGCTGGTAATACCGTCCTCAGCCAATCCTTCCAGCACATATCTGCCAGGCGTGATATCTAGAGTATATGTGCTGCCATCAAACTCTGCGTTGCTTAAAAGGTCATTGTTTTTTTCCGTATCTCCTGACGCATAAAGCATTGCCTTAGGAGTCTGGCTGTTCATGGTAAACTGAGCTGTAACTTGTGTCGGGTCGCCATCAGCTGTATTGACCGTAATGGTATATGTTTCCGCCGGCACATCGTCTGCTCCCGAATATTCATTCATCGTAGGCCAGCTCGGATCACCGCATATAACCTCTATCACAGTTCCGTTGCTCACAGGGATCGCTTGTGTCGCTTTATATCTCTGAGAATTGACATAAACATGCACTTGAAAGTTCTTGTTAGAAGCTTCGGGCTTTAAATATATCTCGGACACATCATCGTCAAGAGTGAGAGTATATTCCTTCGTGTCTCTGTCAAAAGCCGGCGACAGTTGACCGTCGCTTATTTCAATAGCTTTAACCGTCTTGTCGTTATTATCCCAATATCCGCCCAGATCGCTTCCGCCTGTTACGGAATAAAGCAGCGCTACTTCATCTCCGTCTTCTACCATATATGATGTCACATCAGCGAACCAGTCATTCAATGTTGTCATCCATCCTGACATCATTCCCGCATCAGAGCTTGACAGACCATTGACAGAACTAACATAACCAGATGAAGATTCCATCTGAATGTAGTTTTCTGTTGTCGCTATCTCCAGAACATCAAACATCGTGGAACCTTCAGGTACTGTCACCTCAGTATCCAGCAGCGTCTGGCTCCACGCAGGCTCTCCGTTGCCCATATTCTCGGTAAAAGTTGTATTCTCGATCTTAACGCTTACCGTAACGCTGCTGTCCTGCGCAAAAGCCAGCGACGGCAACATAGCTACTACCATGGTCACAACCATAAGTACAGCTAATAATTTCTTTTTTGTTTTGCTCTTCATTTTCTCCTCCTTAGCGCTGAGGATGAAACTTTAATAAAGAAGCGCCTATCCGCAAAGAGATGGCGCTTGAGAAATAATCTTTATTAATGCATTGGCAGAAAGTACCTTGTTAATAAAAACCACAAGTCTCACCTCAGAAGACTCAAAGCATAGCTTATGACAGGTCTACCGGCTCGATCCAATGTTATCTATTTATGTTACCTACTGGACGCCTTCCCAAAGCTATCGCTTCAGTGGCTACGCTCTTTCGTTGATCTTACGGTTGCTGAGACACAGCGCCGGACTTTCACCGGCTTCCGAGATGTCATAGCTGTTATTTAATTAGCGTATTTATTTTACTATATCTCATCTCAAATTGTCAATATGGCCTCATGCACTCCTGTTATACAGCCTCCTGCAACCCCGTTATCCAGAGCCGAATGTTATCCAAAGCCGAATGTTATCCACCCGTGGTTTTACATTCTAAAGTGTACTGTGTTTTCTCCTGCTATTGACCGCCATAACAGCAGCGCCGCAAAGCATAGCCGCTGATGGAATCATGCAAAAGAGCATCAATACGGTTAACAGAACGCACAGCAATTTCTTGCCGCCTTCATTTCTTGTACTCATGTACTTCTCTCATTTCTGGTTTTCATATATTGGGGCTAAAAAAGCACCCATCTGTCTGAGAGGGTGCTTTGGATTTCTGCATACGACCGCACGAAAAAAATAACGTGACCATATGTCAAAATTCCGCAGCCCTATCTCAGAAGACTGACGTTCCTACTGGTGACAGGTCTCCCGGCTTGATCTTTACAGTCTACTCGGAATACCTTCCCAAAGCCTGATTAATGCTTCAGTGAATTACATCCTTTCGTAGATCTTACGGTTGCTGAGACACAGCGCCGGACTTTCACCGGCTTCCGAGATGTCACCGCATATCTTGCTATTATATTTTAAGGAGACGAGGCGGCGCATAAGGTTTGCTTATATCGTCAAAGCGGCCGCCTCATCGGATGAAAAGACTCGAAAAAAAGGCACTCTTTCTGAGAGTGCCTTTACGAAAACCACGCTTTGTACGGCCAGTCGGTGCAAGCTCAATTCCACGACCCAAACTGCATCGCCAAAACGTAAATAAAAAAATCGCCGTCTCACCTCAGAAGACTTGATGTATAAAGCTCCAGACAGGTCTACCGACTTAATCTTTATATCCTACTCAATACGCCTTCCCAGAGGTATGAGCTCCAGTGGCCGGCAATCAAATGCCTGTATTTTTCGTGGATTACACGGTTGCTGAGACACAGTGCCGGACTCTCACCGGCTTCCGATTATGTCATAGCTTAATTCAGTATTCTATTAAATATATTTTACTATTAGAATATTAATTATGTCAATATGCAAAATCACATATTTGTCACATGTCTTTGCCGCAAATACCACAATGGCTATCTCATATCGTAATAAGATATCCAATAAGCAATGAAAGCAATATGAGGAAAATCCCCATAGATATGAAGATTACAGACGTTATGCTCATACCTTCCGGTTTCTTCTCAGCGAAGGCTTTTGCCGGATTATCAGGGTCGTACCATACAGTCATTCTCTCTCCTACAGGCCAGAGTTCTTCTGCCATCTTCTTTGTATTAGTGGCCGCTCCCATCGGAATCACCAAATAATCCTTTTCTGAAACGTAAGCTCCTTTGTCTACATATAAGTTGCCGGGAGAAATTTTCTTTTTTGTTATCACTCCGCGAAACCTTCTTATAGTTTTATATGTACGCCCGCTTACACGGTATTCTATAATGGGAAGCATGACTCCTCCGCCTCTGAAAATGTGTTCTACGATACGCCCGGTGATTCTCTCAGTGCACCGCACAGCCTTCCTCTTGCGAAAAACCCAAATTAAAATTCCAATAGCTAAAATCAGTAAGCCTATTCCGCCTACTGTTAATATTTCTATCATTGCAATTTTGATATCAGACAATTTTCCCTACCATCCTCTCTGTTGCAGAGTCTAACACAATCATTCTAATATCATAGCAAATGCAAATCAATAATATTTGTAAAAATATTTATTTTATCAATCGAGTAGGAGGCGGTGACTAGCCGCCGTCCTCTCACACCACCGTACGTACGGTTCTCGTATACGGCGGTTTCAATAGTTGACGTGCATCTGCTGGTATGCATCGGCTAAATCATAAAAGCCTTTGCGTACCAGTATTTCTTTTGATAAAGCTCTGTTTACTGTGCTGGTTGCCGATGTGTGCCAATATCCTCTGCGGCTATTAGCCGCCATGAAGGCATAATGCTTCGGTATCCCAAGTTTCATCAGATACTTCATCTTCGACCTCGGCTTTTTCCACATCTTCCATATACACATGCGTATTCTGTGGTATAGCCATCCATTCAGTTCTTCGATTGCTTGCTTCATCGCTGCGATTCCGTAGTAGTTAAGCCATCCACGCATATACACTCTGATTTTACCCAGTGCCGGTATTACGC
>CDZQ01056333.1_pt1 | contig 36184 bp, 36 predicted proteins | sample 554831 | NCBI WGS metagenome assembly CDZQ01 (sample SAMEA3182112, study PRJEB8094) | gut metagenome | biome: human; feature: gut; material: Stool; isolation source: human stools | place: Canada | collected 2013-05-06 | reverse complement strand
CTGGACGAGGCGGACCGGATGCTGGACATGGGCTTCATCCACGATGTGCGCCGGGTGCTCAAGCTGCTGCCCCCCAAAAAACAGACCCTGTTCTTCTCCGCCACCATGCCCCCGGAGGTCATGGACCTGGTCAACGGCCTGCTCCACGACTATGCCAGAGTGGCGGTGGACCCCGTCTCCTCTCCGGTGGAGGTGATCAAGCAGTCTCTCTACTATGTGGATAAGGCCAACAAGACCAAGCTGCTGGCCCACCTGCTGGACGAGCTGGACATCCCCGCCGCCCTGGTGTTCTCCCGCACCAAGCACGGGGCCAACCGCATCGCCCAGGACCTGAACAAAAAGGGCATCTCCGCCGCCGCCATCCACGGCAACAAGAGCCAGACCGCCCGGGTCCAGGCGCTGAATGACTTCAAGGCGGGCCGGGTGCGGGTGCTGGTGGCCACTGACATCGCCGCCCGGGGCATCGACATCGAGGACCTGGGCTGTGTGTTCAACTACAATCTGCCCGATGTGCCCGAGACCTACGTCCACCGCATCGGCCGCACCGGCCGGGCGGGGAAGGGGGGCATCGCCATCTCCTTCTGCCAGTTTGATGAAAAGGATGAGCTCAAGGGCATCGAGAAACTGCTGGGCAAGCCTATCCCCGTGGTGGAGGACCATCCCTTCCCCATGGAAAACTTCGACCCGCCTCAAAAGGATAAACACGGCCGCCCGGTGAACGCCGAAGACGCAGAGGCCCGGGCCGCCGCCCGGGAGCGCCGCCTCCAGCGGGTCCAGGAGGCGAAAGCCAAAGCCCAGCCGGCCGCCGTACAAGAGCCACCCACCCCCCAGGAGGGAGAGGAAGCCCTGTCTCCGGCCAAAAAGCGGCGCCGCCGCCGGAAAAAGTCCGGCGCCGGCCAGGCACAGGACGGCACTTCCCCCTCCCCGGCGGCCCAGGCGCGTGAGCCGGAGCCTGTCCATGAGCGGGCGCGGCCCCTGAACCGGGGCGTCCGCCAAGGCCGCCTCCAGGACACGATGCCCAACCACCCGTCCATGCCCTCCGCAGACTTCTACAAGCCCAACCCCCTGGACTCCGATGTGATCATGGACGCCACCGCACGGCTGCTGGCCCCCCGGCGGCCCGTCCGTCCCGAACCACCGTCCCTGCCGGGTGGGAGCAAGAGAGGCAATTCCGCCGACCGGAGCCGCCGTCCGGCGAGCCAATCTCAACGAAAGGACAGCCAAAAACAGGCCCAGAAGGAACCTGCCAAGCCCAAGCAGGCCAAAGCTGAGGCCGCATCCCAGGCAGGCGCCGCCCAGACTGGCCAGAAAAAGAAAAAACGCCGCCGCAACGACAGGCCCCGCCCGCTGGAGCGCTCCCTCTACGCCGCCCACCAGAAGGACTCCACTGAACAGCACAGCCTGATGCGGCCGTATTACCTTAGCCATGATGATGATTGATTCTGATTCGCCAAATAAAACAAACCAGGTTCAAAAGCGCCGCCATCCCCTGCGATGGGTGGCAGCGCTTCTGATTTTGCTCGCTGTCGGCTGGTGTTTCCTGCAATGGCAGCTGTGGGGCATCCAGGTGACCGTCACCCAGGTCGGCGTGCACGGCCTGCCGGACGGCTTTGAGGGCCTGCGCATCGTGCAGATCTCCGACCTTCACGGCCACGAATACGGCCAAGACAGCGAAGCGCTGCTGGCCCTGGTGGCCCAGCAGGTGCCGGAGTTCATTGTGGTCACTGGCGACCTTATTGACCAGGAGAGCCATCTGGCCATGGTGCCCGCTCTGGCCCGGGGTCTGGCGGCCATCGCCCCCACTTACTATGTCACGGGCAACCACGAGTGGGCGGTGGGCGGTGTGCCCCGGCTGAAGGGGATCCTGACCGAGTGCGGCGTCACGGTGCTGTCCAATCAGTATGTCACGCTGGAGCGGAACGGGGACAGCCTGGTGCTGGCGGGGGTGGACGATCCCAACGGCTACGCCGACCAAAAGACTCCGGAAGAGCTGTATGGGGAAATCCAACGGGAGGCGGGGGACCTGTGCACCATCCTGCTGGCCCACCGCAACGACCGCTTCGACCAGTACGCCGCCGCGGGCTACGATCTGGTGATCTCCGGCCACGCCCATGGCGGCATCGTCCGCCTGCCCTTTACCGACGGCCTGCTGGGCACGGACCGGAAGCTGTTCCCCACCTGGACGGCGGGGGTTTATACCCTGGGAGACAGCACCCTATTCGTCTCCCGGGGATTGGGCAACAATACGGTGCCTATTCACGGCTTTCGCCTCTTTAACCGGCCTGATCTGGCGGTGCTGGAGTTGACCGGGGAGGAACGTGCATGAGCTGCCTTGAGCGCTTTCGGGTCCCCCTGCCTGCCCCGGTCCTGACCCATCGGTTGGCCTGCCTTGCTCTGATGCTCCTGACGGGGGCGGCGGCGGGTGCGCTGGCTAAATGGGCGGACTTTTCCTCTGTCCAGCTGCTCGGGGATGTGTTTTCTGAACTGCCTATCTGGATTCTGCTGGGCCTGGTCATCGCCCGGTGCAGCGGAAGTCCGGGCCGGGCGGCGGCCTATGCCTTTGTGTTTTTTCTGGCTATGATCCCAGCCTACTACCTAGCCGCAGAGTGGATGGGCGGCGTGTGGGGGATCACCTACGTCTATGGCTGGGCCGTGGTGGCCTGCCTGTCCCCCTTTGCGGCCTATGCTGTTTGGTATGCCTTCGGCCGGGGGTGGCTGCCCAACTTACTGTCGGTGCTGGCCGCGGCGGCGGTACTGCTGTCTGATGCGGTTGTGTTCCGAACACTCAACGTTCGGGATTTTGTACTGGCGGGGCTGTGCGCGGTGCTGGTGTTTGGGTGTAAGGCTCCCTACCGGGAGATTAGACGCTGACGCCCGTGAACCGCTATCCAAAGGCTGGCGCCCTTGGGCGCTATTCTCCAAAAACCATTTCTTTTGACGGCCAAAGCAAGGGTCGGACCCTCGCAACCACTTGAGGTCCAGCCGGGCCGACCGCGGGGTCCAAAGGCTGCGCCTTTGGAAACGCACTTTTCCCGACCCCATTTCTTTTGACAGCGCCAAAAGAAACGGTGTCGAACCGCCAAAGAAAAGCGCTCTACTATGGCCTACTGCCAACTATTCAACGACCGGCGCTGTGATTAACCGGGATACTCCCTACCCCCTGCGCCGCTGCCGCTAGTGTTGGTAAAAGAAGAAGTCCCAGCGGCCCTCGGTAGCGCGCCTGGCCGGGCCTATGCTGTGACCAGGCCTGTTCCGTAGGCCCGGCGGAGTTCTACAATTTCCAGCATAGCGGCAGCGGAAAATAGTGGCTTCGAGCGTCGGCTTACCTCAACGCCGGAAAGCGGCGCATGCACCTCTTATCCTGATCCCCCGTAAATCGGGGATCCGGGGGTGCAGGCGCTTAGAACGAAAGCGCGCCCTTGGCGCTTGAAGTTCTTCCGCACCTGCACCCCCGGCGCATTTTTGGTTCCTTTTTGTGCGCACAAACAGGAACTCGCCGCCAGGCGAAACCTGGCCCCGGAAAGCCGGGATGGCTTTTTCTACCGTTTCTTTTGGCGCTGTCAAAAGAAATGGGGCCGGGAAAAACGCGCCCCAAGTGCGAAGTACTTGGAAAGCCCTCAAGGACGCAGTCCTTGGTTAGAAAAGAGAGTTTTTATGCACTATAACGCCGGACAATTTGATATCGCTGTCATCGGCGCAGGCCACGCGGGCATTGAAGCCGCGTTGGCCGCCGCCCGCATGGGCCTGCGCACAGTCTGCTTCACCATCAATCTGGACGCGGTGGGCAATATGCCCTGCAACCCGGCCATCGGCGGCACAGGCAAGGGCCACCTGGTCCGGGAAATCGACGCCCTGGGGGGCGAGATGGCCAGGGCTGCAGACAAGGCCTGCATCCAGTACCGGATGCTCAACCGGGGCAAGGGCCCGGCGGTGTGGTCCCTCCGGGCTCAGGCGGATCGCCGCCGCTATCAGGAGGTGATGAAGCACACCCTGGAGCTCCAGGAAAACCTTTGGGTGAAGCAGGGGGAGGTCACCGAAATTCTCACCGGGGAGGACGGGGCGGTGCGCGCCGTGCGTACTGTCACCGGGGCCACCTACGAGGTCCGGGCCGCCATTGTGGCCACCGGCACCTATCTGGGGGGCCGCACCATCGTGGGAGAGGTGTCCCGGGACTCCGGCCCTGACGGCATGGCCGCCTCTCTGCCCTTAACAGGCTGCCTGAAACAGCTTGGGCTCAGCCTGCGGCGGTTCAAGACGGGCACCCCGCCCCGGGTGAACCGCCGGAGCGTGGACTTTTCCAAGATGGAGCTCCAGGAGGGAGACACAGAGGTGGAACCCTTCTCCTTTTCCACGGAAAAAGCCCCGGAGAACCGGGCGGTATGCTATCTTACCTACACCAATGAGCGCACTCACGCCGTCATCCGCCGCAACCTGGACCGCTCCCCCCTATATGACGGCACCATCGAGGGGGTCGGTCCCCGGTACTGCCCCTCCATTGAGACGAAAATTGTCCGCTTCCCGGACAAGCCCCGGCACCAGCTGTTTGTGGAACCCATGGGACTGAACACCGAGGAACTGTACATCCAAGGCTTTTCCTCCTCCCTGCCTGAACAGGTGCAGGTGGAGATGCTCCACACCATCCCCGGACTGGAGCACGCCGAGATGACCCGGGCGGCCTATGCCATTGAGTACGACTGCGTGGACCCCACCCAGTTGCTGCCCACCCTGGAGTGCAAAAAAGTCCCCGGCCTGTACGGGGCGGGACAGTTCAACGGCTCCTCCGGTTATGAGGAGGCCGCCGCCCAGGGACTCGTCGCCGGCATCAACGCGGCGCTGAAGCTGAAGGGGGAAGAGCCCCTCATCCTCACCCGGGGAGACGGGTACATCGGGGTGCTCATCGATGACCTGGTGACCAAGGGTACCAACGAGCCCTACCGGATGATGACCTCCCGGACGGAGTACCGCCTCATCCACCGGCAGGACAACGCCGATCGCCGCCTCACCGCTTATGGCTGCCGGGTGGGGCTGGTGGACCGGGAGCGGCTGGCGGGGGGGGATGAGAAGTACGCCGCCGTGGACCGAGAGGCCCGCCGCCTGGACCATGCCGGAGCGGCTCCATCCCCGGCGCTGGACGCCCTGCTGGCGGACAGGGGGGAGCCGCCCTGCCCCCACGGGGCCCGGCTGGGGGACCTGCTGCGGCGGCCCCGGGTGAGCTACGACGATTTGGCCCCCTTCGACGCGGAGCGGCCCGCCCTTTCCCGGGAAATCACCCGACAGGTAGAGATCTCGGTGAAGTACCAGGGCTACATCGACCGACAGAACCGCCAGGTGGAGGAAATGAAAAAATTGGAAGGCCGCCCCCTGCCTCCGAATATGGACTACCAATCCATCCAGGGTCTGCGGCTGGAGGCCCGGCAAAAACTAAGCCAGATCAGGCCCCTGAACCTGGGCCAGGCCAGCCGCATCTCTGGGGTCAGCCCCGCCGATTTGACCGCGCTGATGATCTATCTGGAGCGGGGCTGACGCCTGAGAGTCCATAGAGCGGGATACGCGTATGCATATGGGGCCATGCCCGGCCCCTTAGCACAGTTGGAATTAGTTCTGCCCATCAAAGGAAAGCAATTGTGGCCTTCAGAACGAGCCCCGCCCCCAGGAAATGAGGAAAAAACAGATGAAACGCACAACTTCCACATGGGAACACAACGGCTACACCCTCCGCCCGGCCCGAAAAGAGGATGCAGAGAACTATTACCGGGCGGGATTTGAACGCCTTGACCCGGAGCTGGCCCGTCTGACGGGCAGCAAAGAGCGCTATTCCAGGGATGAGGTGATCTCCTTCTTTCTGGCCTGCCTGGACGATCCTGACCGCCGGGACTTTCTGCTGGTGGACCCCGCCGGGCGCATTGCAGGGGAATGCGTCATCAACGAGATTGACTGGGATGCCCGCTGTGCCAACTTCCGCATCGGCATCTTCCGCCCGGAGGACCGGGGACAGGGCCTGGGCACTTGGGCGGTCCGGGTCACTCGGGACCTTGCCTTCGAGGCGCTGGGCCTCCACCGGCTGGCCCTGAACGTGTTCTCCTTCAACCCCCGTGCCCGCCGGGCCTATCTGGCCGCGGGCTTCCGGGAAGAGGGGGTGTGCCGGGATGCCGTCCGAGACGGGGATGGATATGGAGACGACATCCTTATGGCCATCCTGGAGGCCGAATGGCGGGCGGTCAAGACCCGGGAAGCGCATCTAGACAGCTAAAGCAGCCCCACGCAACCCAAAGGTTGCATTGTGAAATCCAAAGGTTCTGGCAAATCCAGGGGGACCTGCTATGCTGAATGCATCCTGACCGATGAGGTGAACGCCTATGAGTATGGGGAGCAAGCTGGCCGAGGCCAGACGAAAGAACAATTTGACCCAGGAGCAGCTGGCTGAGCGCCTGGGGGTCACCCGCCAGGCGGTAAGCCGGTGGGAGTCCGACACCGCCTACCCGGAGACCGACAAGATCGTGCGCATGAGCAGGCTCTTGGGGGTGAGCTGCGACTGGCTGCTTCAGGACGGGGAAGAGGCCCCCGCCCCTCCTGCCGGGACGGCTCCGGGCCTGGTCACCCCGCTGCTCCGGCAGGCAGCGGGCCGGAAGGTGCAGCTGGCCTTTTACGGGGATGAGGGCATACCCGCCTGCGATTGGTGCGTCATCCGGGAGTTTGACGGTGCCTGGGCCAACGTGGAGCTTGTCAAGGAGAAAAAGGAACAGCGGGAAAGCCGGCTCATCCCCCTGTCCTCCATCCGCGCCATCACCTTCGTGAAGGGGAAGGAGGACGTGTGATGGAGAGCCTGAACATATTCGGCATGATCGCCTTCGTCTTTGCCATCCTCCTGTGGGGGCGGGTCCAGCGGCTGGAGCAGCTGCTTCGGGAAAACGGCATCCGCCCGGCGGGCACCCGAGATCTGTCCCGCCGCCTGGCCAAGCTGGCCGGGCAGACGGTTACCCTGTCTCTTTACAGCGATGGTTGGGATGCAAGCGGCCTCACCTGCCGGGTGCTGGACGCCGACAGTGCCTGGCTGCTGGTGCGGGCGGACGAGGGGAAGAAAAAGGAGCGGGAGCTTCTCATCCGCCTGGACAGCGTGAAGGGCATAAAAAAAGCCTGAAGGATCCGCCCGCATGGGCGGAAGAAAAACGGAGGGATCGTCATGAGTGAACAGTGGCTGGAAGTGACCCTGCCCGTACCTGCCCAGGAGCTGGATTGGGTGTGCGACGTGCTCACTGCCAACGGCATGGCCGGGTTAGTGGTGGAGGAGGAGGGGGAATTTCTTCGCTTCCTAGAGCAGAACCGGCAGTATTGGGACTATGTGGACGAGGGGTTGGCCGCCCGGATGAAGGGAGCCAGCCGGGTGAAGTTCTATGTGCCGGACAACCAGGAGGGGCAACGGCAGCTGCGCCAGTATCTGTCCGGCCTAGAGCGGTATGAACCCCAGACGATCTCCCTTCGGGAAGAGGATTGGGCTACCTCCTGGCAGAAGTATTACCAGCCCATCTCCGTGGGCAAAAAAATCTACATTGTCCCCGAGTGGATGCGGGGCCAGGATGTGCCCGATGGCCGGGTGCCGCTGTACCTGAATCCCGGCCTCACCTTTGGCACCGGCTCCCACGCCACCACTCAGCTGTGCCTGGAGCTGCTGGAGGAGGCGGTGCGGCCCGGCTGCCAGGTGCTGGACCTGGGGTGCGGTTCGGGTATCTTGGCCATCGCTGCCCTGGGGCTGGGGGCAGCGCACGCCATCGGGGTGGACATCGACCCTAAGGCGGTGGACGTGGCCTATGAAAACGCAGCTATGAACGGTATCGGCCCGGACCGGCTGACGGTATACGCCGGCAACGTGCTGGGGGACGCCAAGCTGGCGGCAAAGTTACGTCCGGGCCAAAACCGGGTGGTGCTGGCCAACATCGTGGCGGATGTCATCATCCCCCTGTCCGCCGCGGTGGAGCAGTTCATGGCTCCGGATGGGGTGTTCCTGGCCTCCGGTATTATCGACGACCGGGCGGATGAGGTGGCTGCCGCCATCCAGGCCAACGGCCTGGCCATCACCCGCCGGCTGGAACGTTCGGGCTGGTGCGCCTTCTCGGCCCAGCGGCGGTAAGCGTAAGCCCCGTCAGTCGACCAAGCGCGTAAAAAACCGGGACAGCTGCGAAGGCTGTCCCGGTTTTATTTTTCGTACGTGATTGCGGCAGGGTCGTTTTCAGGCGCTCTTCTTTTTCCGTTCTTTCACTGGCCACCCATGCCGATCCCTCCCTAATCCCGCTCCCTGACAATCCGACGGCTTAGGTCCCCTGTGGCCGGATTGTCGATGAGCTTTCCTTCCCGGGTGAAGCGGGACCCATGGCAGGGGCAGTCCCAGGTGTGTTCACAGGGATTCCATTTCAGGGCGCAGCCCAGGTGAGGGCAGCGCCTGGCCGTGGGGGTCAGGAGGCTGACCAGCGCCTCAAAACCGTTTACCACCAGCTGGGGATGGAGCATGGTCCTGGACGGGGAAAACACGTCCTGCCAGGGGTTTTCCTTTCCCTGCACCAAGTCGCTCAGGAGCATGGCCGCGGCCATAGAGGTGGTCATGCCCCACTTGTTGAAGCCGGTGGCCACATACAGGCCGGAGGTGGAGGCGGAATAGTTCCCGATATAGGGCACACCGTCCAGGCTCATACAGTCTTGAGTGGCCCAATGATACTGTTCCCGGGCATTGGGATAATGCCGCCGGGCGAACTCCCGCAGCTCCCTCCAGTTCCCGCCCTGCTTTCCGGTGCGGTGGTCCCCGCCGCCCAGAAGCAGTAAATTTCCATTATTGCGGAACGACAGTCCCGTCTGGGCTTCATCTACATACATGCCATCCACATCCGGCCCGTTTTCCAGGGCGACGACATAGGAGCGGTGCTGGTACAGCTTGAGGAAGTAGCTTCCGTGCTTGTTAAGAAAGGGAAAGTGGGTGGTTACGATGATCTGTTCCGCCGTAATTTTTCCATAATCGGTCACTGCCGTGGTGCCAGCCAGCTCCCGCACGGTAGTGTGTTCATAGATATTCAGGGGTTTGGACAGGGCGGAGATAAATTTCAAGGGGTGGAACTGGGCCTGTCTGGGGCACTTCACCGCACCGGCTACGGAAAAGGGCAGGGGAAGCTGCCCGGCAAATTCCGCCGGATATCCCAGCTTGTCCAGTGCCCTCAGCTCCCGATCTATTTTCTCCCGGTCTTTTCGGGAGTAGACGTAGGCATCTTTTTCCTCAAACCCACAGTCGATGTCCTGACACAGCTCACGATACTGTTCCAGCGCCGTCTCCTGGGCCCGGAGATATTGCCCGGCCCGCTCCACGCCAAACCGCTCTACCAGCTTGTGGTAGATTAGCCCGTGCTGGACGGTGATCTTCGCGGTGGTGTTTTTGGTGACGCCGCCGCAGACGCGCCCAGCCTCTGCCAGCACATAAGGGATCCCCGCCTGGTGCAGCAGATGGGCGCACAACACGCCCGCCATTCCGCCGCCGATGATGAGCACCCTGGTTTTCACGTCCTGCTCCAGCCGGGGGAAGTCCCTGTGCGTGGACGTTTGTTCCCATAATGAGTTCATGGTCCTTCCTCCCCAATGTCCTATTGACCCATATTGTCCTTCCGTCGGAGAAAATTATTCGGGCAGACCTCTGGTGACATCTCTCTGGCAGGCGGGCCAACGACCGCCGAAGGCAAAAAAGGCCGGAGCAACGTTCGCTTTGCTCTGGCACAGAAGGAATGGTTAAACGCGATATCTTCTCGTGATAAGACAAAACCGCCGCGAAGCGGCGGCCTCAAAGCGCTACAGAATAAGTGTGTGATGAGCTTTGGAATAAAATGAAAAGCTCGTGGCAAGCGATATGTCGCTTGCCACGAGCTGGCACCCCGAACTGGATTCGAACCAGCGGCCTTCCGCTTAGGAGGCGGACGCTCTATCCTGCTGAGCTATCGGGGCAGATCTGGCGCTGGGGGACGGACTGTTCCCGGTATTATTTTATTTTACCCAATTTCTTCCCGGCTGTCAACGGAACGGGCAAAAAATCCATGCCGCCTCGTTTTCCCACACTCCTGCATCCAAAACGGACTGGAGCCGGGATGGCGCTGCCCTTGTCACCGAATTGTTAGAAAACTGTAATCCTTTTGTAGTGGAGTTTTTTCTCTCGCTGTGGTACCCTGAGACAAATCTTGGATCATGCCCATACGGCCAGTCCATATCAAAGGAGGCATAGCCCCATGAAATTGGCAGAAGCATTGCAGGAGCGGGCAGACCTCAATCGCCAGATCGAGCAGCTGAGATCCCGTCTGTCTCATAACGCCATCGTCCAAGAGGGTGAGGCCCCCGCCGAGGATCCCGGGGACCTGCTTGCCCAGCTGGACCGTGCCACAGCCCGGCTGGAGGAACTGATGGCCTCCATCAACCTGGCCAACAGCCGCACGGTGGTGAACGACAAGACCCTCACCCAGATCATCGCCCGGAAGGACTGCCTGCGGCTGCGGCTGGAAGCCTACCGGGAGCTGGCGGAGACGGCCAGCCAGACCGCCCGCCGAGCCACCCGTTCCGAAATTCGCATTCTCAGCACCGTGGACGTGAAGACAATTCAGGCCCAGGTGGACACCATGGCCAAGGAGCTGCGCCTTCTGGACAACGAGCTCCAACAGACCAACTGGACCACGGAATTGTAACGGCGGCGGCTGGTAGCAGGCGGAGCGAATGTGATCTCAGCGGCTGAGAATGAGTCCGCACAGTGGCAGCGCCCAAGGGCAGGCGCCGGGTTCGAGTCCCGACGAAATCGTAAGGCCCCGACTGCGCACGATCGCAGGTGTTCCTTTTATGTCGTACCACCCAGCATTGACCGCCGGCGAGGGCGGGTATGGGGTCCCGCCGCCGAATCGAAAAACCCAGCTGCAAGAGCGCCCGCTCCTTCCGGAGCGGGCGCTCTTGCAGCCGGAAGGAGCCACCGTCTCCCACGGCCCGGTTATTTGACTCGGAACGTCCTGGGCGCCCGGCGGTAGACCAAGGCGAGAATGACAGCGGAATAGGCTACCGTCACCGCCAGCACCAGCAGGGCGAACCAAGAGGGGGTGCTGCGGATCTGGATACACATATAGCACACGATGTACACGGCGAAATTGATGGCGGAGAAGAAGGGGTTCTTCACCTGGAGATCAGAGGTGTAGGGCTGGAACAGGTAGTACATCCCCAGGCAGTGGACGGCAAAGAATACCCCCAGACACAAAATGGCTGCCATAAACACTAGGTACTCCCCCAGGGCAGGCCGACCCCCCGCGCACAAGGTCAGCACCGTGAACATGACGCACACCGCCCCGGACAGGGCCAGATTGGCGCCGCACAGCCGGGTAAAGCGCAGCAGGAAGTTCTTCAGCACCACATCCCCCTGGCGATACCAGGGGTATTTCAGCATGGCCAGGTCACAGTTGTAAAACATCGCCTTGCAGATACGGGTGCCCACCGAGTTGTCCATAAAGTACATAAAAAACACGCAGTAGGGCAGGCAGAGTGGGACCAGGTTAAAGGTTTCCGCCGTCTCCTCACCGCGGAGGAACAAAAGGATGCCGGCCCCCACCACCGTCACCCCGGCCACAATAGCCAGCACGATCTTCACCGGCTTGTAGAGCATCCGGCGGTGGCGGCGGAAAAACAGGGCCTGGAGATAGGGCCAGCCCGTCAACCGGGAGTCCCCCTCGGCGGTCAGGTCGCTGTCCTTGAGCTTCACGTCGTTGAACTGGGAACCGCTGGCCTTCTGCTTGGCCAGCTCTGGGGAGACGGCCTCCGTCTTGCAGGTGTCCAGCGCCAGGCGGTAATAGTCGGGGAAGCGGACCATGTACACCGCCCCCAGCACCCCCAGCACCAGCAGGACGGCCATCACCGCCGGGTGGAGGAGCGCATCCTGGGGCCGGCTCTGGGGGAGGGCCAGCAGGCACGCCGCCGCTCCCACCATACCTGCGATCGTCATCAGGATGATATACCAAGCTTTGTTGCCGATGCTCACCCCGGTACGGCTGTACAGGAACAGGTGGAAGCCCTCGGCGGTCAGCCGGACCAGGGCTAGCTCTACGCTGATGACCAGCCCCGCCCAGGGACCGGCCCTCAGCAGGGCAGTGATCAACATGAGAAAGGGAGTGAATCCGGCGAAGGCGGCCAGATGGTGACCCAGGCCGGTAATCATCTGGTAGCGCTTGGCGTCTAGGGCCATCATGCGCACGCAGATATATTTTAGCTGGGAAGGGGCCACGGCGTGGGGCTGGAGCATGGTGCCAATGAGGAAGCTGAACCAGAGGAACGTCCAGCAGAAGGGGCCGAGGTTTTCCGGCCTAAGCATATCCTGCGGCCCCTCCAGGGCCAGAAAAGCGCTGATCAACAGGCACACGGCCAGATATAGCACCTTGCCCACCACAGCCTTCAGCGCCCACCACAGCGCCTGAAGAATGGTAAGGGCCAGTTTGCCTTCTCCGGCTGAGTAGAGCCGGTCGGTGAACAGGCGGCGGATCAGGGGCAGGCGGCCCAGCCAGTAGATAAGCTTGTTTCCCCGGAGAGCGCCGTTGATGCGAAAAATGGTCCAGGCGTTATTCATGCTCTCCCTCCCCCTCATCCCGGAGAAGCTCCACAACGCGCTGTTCAAACTCAGGCGTATGAATCAGGGCGGAATCCACCTCTTCCAGCAAGCCGTGGTTGAGCACCACGATCTCATCGCACAGGTCGGTGGCCAGCTGGAGAATGTGGGTGGAGAAAATAAGGATGTGTTCCTCTTTCATATCCCTCAGCAGGTTCTTCATCTCCAGGGCCGCCACGGGGTCGAAGGAGGTCAGCGGCTCGTCCAGCAGGATCACCGGCGGCCGGCCGATGAGAAAGCACAACATCTGCACCTTATTTTTCATGCCGTGGGAGTAGCCCCGCATAAGCCGGTGCCGATCATCCGCCTCAATCCCCACCAGGGCCAGCCAGTCGTCGGGAGTGCGGCCCGTGCGGCCCGGGTCGCCGGTGATTTCCAGAAAAAATTTCACAAATTCATAGCCGGTGAGAAATTCCGGCACCACCGGGGTGGACAGCACGTAACCCACGTCCCCTTGGCCCAGAGGGCGACGGGTCCCGCTGTGGTCCACCAGCTCTACCTTACCGCTGTCCGGCGGGTACTCGGCGGACAGGCAGTTGAACAGGGTGGTCTTGCCCGCGCCGTTTCGCCCCAGCAGGCCGTAGATGCCCTCTTTGGCAAAGGTGTAGCTGGCCCCTTTCAGTACCTGCTTCGTGCCAAAGTTTTTTGTAATTTGTTCCAATATCAGTTCCATGAATGATTCTCCTTTGCTTTTCCCGGCCGGGATCATTCCCCATAGGGTTCTCTCCGCCTCAGATTAACGGCAGGCGGTTGTAAAGTCAATGAAAATCCAGTATAATGTAGATTAAATTTTGGGAAACCATTCCCCCCTCGGCCATCTTGGACTCGGATACAGTCAGAGCCGCTATTTTGACGTAAATACTTGTCAGAATGACAACTATCGTTGTCATTCCCCATGATATCATGGGGTCCCGCTTCTGTCAATGAAAAATCTCAAGCCATAGCCTTGAATGATTCCCTCCACCTTTCTTTCGTTATCTATGGACCTTTCCCCACAAGGTTGTACTCCCCTCGATTTTATTTGCCCAGGCAAAATCGTCCTCGCAAAGTCCATTGTCCTCCGTTTTCGCCTAGCGTGAATTCTCCGCCCGCTCCCTTGCTCGTCCTCTCCCCACCAGACCCGCCCCGCTGGGCTCTGACGGGACTTCAAAGCCTTTATCCATCTACGTCTCTGCCAGGGGAAGCCCCCCCTCTCGAAAGGAGATATCTGAGTGAGACCCAATCTTTTAGTCATCTGCGGACCAACGGCCTCGGGCAAGACCGCCCTGGCCGTTGCCCTGGCTCAACAGCTGAACGGCGAGGTGGTGTCCGCCGACTCCATGCAGGTCTACCGGGGCATGGACATCGGCACCGCCAAGCCCACAGCGGAGGAAATGGGCGGCGTGCCCCACCATATGCTGGATGTGGCCGACCCCTGGGAAAACTACTCCGTGGCCCGGTACGTCCAGGACGCCGTGCCGGTGGTGGACGATATTTTGGCCCGGGGAAAGCTGCCCATCGTAGCCGGGGGAACGGGGCTTTACATTGACAACCTGGTGGCCGGCAGGGAGTTTGCCCCCTTTCCGGCGGCCAGCGGCCTGCGGGAGCGGCTCCAGCGCCGGGTTGAGGAGGAGGGACTGGCTGCCCTACTGGCCGAGCTGCGCCAGGTCGACCCGGCGGCAGCCGTCCGCCTTCACCCCAATGATGAAAAGCGCATCATCCGGGCGCTGGAGGTCTATTTGGCCACTGGAAAGACCATCACCCAGCATAACTTGGAAAGCCAGGCGATCCCAAACCGCTATACTCCTCTCACCATCGCGCTGAACTTCCGGGAGCGGTCCTGGCTTTGGGATCGCATCGACCGGCGGGTGGAGCAGATGATGGACCTTGGGCTGGAACATGAGGTCCAAGATCTGCTCCGCCGGGGTATTTCCCCGGAGTGTACTGCTATGCAGGCCATCGGCTACAAGGAGCTGGCCGCCGCCCTCCTGGCAGGGAGGCCCATCCAGGATGGAGTAGATGAGGTCAAGCTCCGCTCCCGGCAGTATGCCAAACGGCAGCTGACCTGGTTCCGACGGAATCAGGAGGTCCACTGGCTGCTTTGGGAGCGGGAACCAGATTTTTCCGCCGCCGTCCAGGATTCGACACAACTCGTCCATGCCTCCGGTTTACAATAGTTGCACTCGCGGACAAGCCTCTTGCCCGAAATAGAAAAGGAGTGTATACTTATGTTAACTACCACCGCAAAGCTGCCCAATATCCAGGATACCTTCCTGGCCGCCGCCCGCCGCTCCGCCGCCCATGTGACGGTATTCCTTATGAACGGCTACCAAATGCGTGGCGTGATTCATGCCTTTGATCCCTATGTTGTCGTCCTCATGACCGATAACAAGCAGCAGGTCATCTATAAGCACGCTATTTCCACCATTACCCCCGAGCGGGCGGTCGAGCTGGAGTTCTGACCTCCGCCTCCGGTCTAGGGAGAAATGCCTGCCGAAAAAAGCTGCCCCTTTTCCGGCGGGCCAAAAGAGAGAAAGAAAGGACCCCCTATGAAACAGAGCAACCTAGCCACGAAAATCACTATATCCGTCCTGGCGGTAGGCTTAATCGCCTACTTGGTCTTTTACATCGTCCGCGGCTGGCAGGATGAGACGGTCACCGTCCCAGCCTATTCCGCGGTCATCCAAGTGGGTACGGATGCCTCCGGAATCGTGGTCCGTGAAGAGACGGTACTATCCGGCTCTGGCGCCTATGTGGAGTTGATCCCCAGTGAAGGAGAAAAGGTATCCGCCGGACAGACCGTGGCCCGGCTGTATCACGATGCGTCTGGCCAGGCCACCAGCCAGGCCATCAATACCCTCAGCGCCGAAATTGAGCAGCTCAACTACGCCCTGTCCTCCAGTACGGACACCACAGATACCTCCCGGCTGGACGCTGCTGTGCTAGACTGTATCACCGATCTGCGCTCTCTCACCGCCTCCGGGGACTTGTCCTCCCTGGAGGACTCCACCCTCAACCTGCGCACTATGGTGTTCAAACGGGACTACACCTATGGCGACCACGAGGCCGCAGGGGGCCTCACCGTTCTCCGCGATCAGAAGGAATCCGAACTGGCTGCCCTGAAAAGCAGTCTCAGCCAGGTGGCTACCTCTGTATCCGCCCCTGTCTCCGGGGTGTTTTCCGGTGTGGCCGACGGCTATGAGTCTCTCCTTGATCCGGTCTCAGTCCTGGACATGACCCCTTCCCAGCTAAGCGGGCTGCTGGGCCGGGATGCGGCTGCTCCCGGCGGCACGGTGGGCAAGCTCATCACCTCGTCCACCTGGTATTTCGCGGCAATCCTTGCGGAAGAGGATGCCAAAGGCTTGCTGGAAGGGCGGACCTATACGATTTCCTTCTCCTACGACTGGTTTGGCCAGGTGGACATGACGCTGGAACAGATCAGTGATCCGGAAAACGGGCAGGTCGTCCTGCTGTTTTCCTCCCGCACCAATCTGGCGGACACCACTCTGCTCCGGGTGCAGACGGTGGACATCGTCACCCAGGAATTGGAGGGCATCCGAATCCCCCGGCGGGCTCTGCGGGTATTGACTGAGACGGTGACGGATGAGGAGACCGGGGAGACCACCGAGACCCAATATACTGCTGTGTACACCGTGGTGGGTACTCAAGCGGAACTTCAGCGGGTGAACGTGCTGTATACAGATGAGAATTTTTACCTGGTGGAGCCGGCGGACCCAGACGCCTCCCGGCGGCTGCGGGCCGGGGATGAGATCATCCTGAACACCACCGGAATCTACGACGGGAAGGTGGTACGATGAACGCCATTGCCCGGCGTGTAGCCCAGGCCCGGCAGGCCATCGTCCAGGCCGCCCTGACCGCAGGGCGGGACCCGGGGGAGGTCACGCTGGTAGCCGCCACCAAAACCCAGACGGATGATGCCATCCGCCAGGTTATCGCCGCCGGCGTCACCGTGTGCGGGGAGAACCGGGTCCAGGAGCTTACCGCCCATCTGGCGGCCCACGCCTACGATGGGGCCCAGGTCCATTTTATCGGTCACCTTCAAACCAATAAAGTGAGATATGTGGTGGGTAAGGTAGATCTCATCCACTCTGTTTCCTCGGAAAAGTTGCTGCTGGCCATCGACAAGCAGGCAGAAAAGTTGAATATTGTCCAGGATATTCTGCTGGAGGTCAATTTGGCTGGGGAGGCTAGTAAGTCCGGCTTTTCCCCGGAGACCGTTCTGGCCGGAGCCCGCCTGGCTGCCGATCTGGACCATATCCGGCTCCGGGGACTTATGTGTATTCCGCCCATCTCCACAAAGCCCGGACAAAATCGGCCCTTTTTCGCAAATTTAAGGCGTTTAGCTGTTGACATAAGACAGCAAATGGAGGATAATAAAGCGGATATAGTATGCCTGTCCATGGGAATGAGCGGGGACTATTCAGATGCTGTGGCAGAGGGCGCCACCTTTGTCCGCTTGGGCACCGCCCTGTTCGGTCCCCGTCCCTCCATCCATCCTGCAGGGGAATCATAACTGAAAGGGGCCATTCTTTATGAGCTTTATTGACGAACTCAAGCGCCTCGCCCGGCCTTACGAGGACGAGGATGAGGACCAGTTCGAGGACGACTTTACCCCCGTCTCCTCCCGGGAACCCGTCCGGGAGCCGGAGCGCCGCAACAACAAGGTGGTCAATATTCACACCACCACTCAGCTTCAGGTCGTGCTGGTCAAGCCAGAGCGGTTTGAAAACGCCTCTGAGATCGCCGACCATCTCCGGGACAAGCGCACTGTAGTGCTCAACCTGGAGCAGACTGATAAAAACATCGCCCGCCGCCTCATCGACTTTTTGTCCGGCGTGGCTTATGCCAACGAAGGCACCATCAAGAAGGTGGCCCTGTCCACGTACATCATTACGCCCTATAACGTGGAGATCATGGGCGATCTGATTGACGAGCTGGAAAACAACGGGCTTTATTTCTAAACAGAGAGGGGGACGTTCGCGATGATGACTCCGCAGGAGGTGGCCAGCCACGCCTTTGCCAAGGCGACCTTAGGCGGCTACAACATGGCCATGGTGGATGAGTTTCTCGACCTGCTTACTGAGGACTATACCGCCCTGTATAATGACAACGCCATTCTGAAAAACAAGCTTAAGGTGCTGTCCGAGACAGTGGAGGAATACCGTGCCACCGACACCGCCATGCGCAAGACTCTGCTGGCCGCCCAGCAGATGGCGGAAGCCATGGTCAGCGACGCGGAAAAGAAAAAGAACGAGCTGGTCCATGACGCGGAGGCTGCCGCCCAGACCCGGCTGAATGAACTCAAACAGCAGATCACAGATGAGGAATACCGCCTGCAAAAAGCCAAGGAGGCCACCGCCGCTTACGTCCAGCAGGTCACCCAGGCCCACCAGGGGGCACTGGACTATCTGGCCCGCTTAGGGGAGCTTACCGCCGGAGTCATCCTGCCGGCTGAACCCACCGCCTCTGCCGAAAATCCCTTTGCCAACCTCACGATTCCCGATCCGGTGGAGGAAAAGGAGCCCGCCCCTGTGGCCGCTGGCTCCGCTCCCGTTGACAGTGACCCGGATCTGGATGCCACCCGGCGTTTTGAAGACCTTCAATTTGGCAAGGACTATGAAATCACCTAATGAAAGCCAAAGCCCTCCGGTAAAACCGGAGGGCTTGTTTTCTCAGATGTTCTACCGGGTCCAGCGCATCACCCATTCCGGCTGTCCGGTCTCCGGGTCTGTGCCGCCGCTTACCACAGAAAAGCCTCGCCGGTGATAAAAGGCTACCGCCGCAACGTTATCCTGATAAACATGCAAAGCAAGCGCAGGCTTTCTCTCCTTCGCGCCTTGTATTAGGGCCTGACCGACGCCCCGGCCCTGAAACTCCTGGGACACAAAGACGCCCTCAATGTGCTCTCCCCACATACCTAAAAAACCCATAATCTGCCCGGACTCTTCCCACACCAGCACTTCTGCCTCATTGATTACCTCCCGCACCCGGGATGCCTGGCTACGCCAATAGTCCTCCGGCACAAAGGGGTGAGCCTGGAGATTACCTGCCAGCCAGATGTCCATGACCCGATTTAGATCTTTATCTGCAAAGAGACGGAGCATTGTACTCTCTCCTTTCAAAAAGCCCGGGCGCTGCGCGCCCGGGCTTTGGTCATGACTGCTTTTCGCCGGTTCCGCCCTGGCCGGCGCCGGGCTTTTTCGAGCGGCGGTGATAGGGGCGATGACGGCGTTTTCCGCCGCCGCTTTTGTTCCCCTCCGCCTGGACAGGAGCGGTAGCCTGCTGGGGCGCGGGGCGCTCCTTTTTGGGCTGCTCCTGAGCCTTAGGTTTGTCCTGCCGGGGCTGTTGCTGCCGCTCTCTGCCGCCGCCGGAGTTCTCCTCCCGCCCGAGCTGCTGGGTACCCTCCGGCTTGTGTCCCCCTCGGTTCCGGCGGCGGTTCCGGCTCCGTCCCGGTTTACGGACCTCACCCGTCTCCCCGCCTGCGGCGGAATTGCCGCCCAGGTACTGGTCCAGCATGGCGGATAGGTCGGCGCCCTCGCCCAGCTTTCGGGCGGTGCGCTCCTCCTCCGGAGGAATATAACGCAGTTTTTCCAGTTCTTCCTTGGGCGGGACCACATAATCCTCCGGCCGCTTGCCCTTGCCGCTGCGCACCACCCGGATCTCGCTGGCCCGATAAGTCTTGGGCTGCTCGGCAGAATCCTCCAAACGGACCTTCACCTGTTCCCGCAGGAGATTGACTGACGAAATGGTACCCGCCCCGTCAGGACATTCCACAAAGGAATCCTGCTTGGGGCAACGCTTCACCGCGTCCTCATAGGCCCCCTGCTCATATTTCAGGCAGCACATAAGCCGCCCGCAGGTGCCGGAGATTTTAGTGGGGTTCAGGGACAAATTCTGGGTCTTGGCCATTTTGATGGACACAGGCTGGAACTCGTCCAAAAACTGGGCGCAGCAGAAGGGTTTGCCGCAAATGCCCAGACCGCCCAGCATCCGGGCTTCATCCCGGACCCCGATCTGCCTCAGCTCAATGCGGGCCCGGAAAATGCCCGCCAGGTCTTTCACCAAAGCCCGAAAATCCACCCGGCCCTCGGCGGTGAAGAAAAAGATAATTTTAGAGCCGTCAAAGCTGTACTCGACACTGACCAGCTTCATTTCCAAGCCGTGCTGCTCAATTTGCTTTTGGGCGATCTTCATGGTACGGCCCTCTTTGGCCTTATTTTCCTCCACCTGTTTGCAGTCCCGCTCCGTGGCTGCCCGGATCACCGGGCGTAAGGGCTGGACCACGGCAAAGTCCTCCACCATGGTATTGGCCCGGACACAGGTGCCGTATTCCAAGCCCTTGCCCGTTTCCACGATCACGCCCTGTCCCTCCTGGAACTGCGTCCCGTTGGGGTCAAAATAATATTGCTTTCCGCCCGAACGAAACCGGACGCTAATGATCTCTGTCATTTATCGTTGTCCTCCAATAATCCAGGGACTACGCGCCCCTAGGGTTTCTGCTTCAATGCCGTATTACGGCCAAAGGTGGCTGTCAAGGGGGACTTGGACTCGCGTTTCTTTCCGCTCATCCAAAAAGAAACCAAAAGTCACGGACCACACCTTTTCCCTAGCGGAACAGTTCTCCACACAGCCAGCCCAAGGTATGGCCCGTACCCACGTTATACACCCCATTGTCCCGGCAGGTTTTCAGCGCCCGCAGAACAGAGACTGCCCGGCGGTTTCGCACCAGCTCCGCCGCTACTACCGGCTCCGCCGCGGCCATCAGATCCAGCAGCTGGCCGCCTTTCCACTTCTCCAGCTCCAGAGCCGTAAGTCCCTGGGCCACCTCCCACTCGCTGCCGGTGAGCAGCAGGTGGGCCAGCTCCGCGCCCCGGCGCTCCAGCTCCGGATCCTTGGGTTCCTCTTCGGGGGGAAGGCGCAGCGTCTCGCACCGGGAACGGATGGTGCCCAGCAAAAGCCCTGGCTGGGCGGTGAGCAGCAGAAATGCCGTGTAGTCCGGCCCGTCCTCCAGCACCTTTAGCAGCGCATTCTGAGCCACCGGGTTCATTGTGTCCGCCGGATCTATGATATAGACCTTCCGCACACCCTCGTTGGGGCGGATATAGGCGTCTGAACGCAGGGCCCGGGCCTGGTCGGCCACGATTTCCCGCTTTCCCTCGGCGGGACAGAGCAGGGTCACATCCGGATGGATCCCTTTGCCCACCTTCTCACAGGAACGGCAGCGGCCACAGGGTGGCCGCTCTCCTGTACACAGATAAGCGGCCGCCATCTTTTCCGCATAGGTACGCCGGGCCTCCTGGCTGCCCCCGGTGATCAGGTAGGCATGGGCTAAAGGACTGGGCAGGGACGGCACACAATTCATAGCCGCTCGAACCGCTCCACATCCACCACAAAGACGGTGGCCCCGCCCACCGTGACTTCCACCGGCATGGAGGGGTAATAGCCATAGCTCATCTCAGTAGTGGTGGGAATCATCTGCTTGCGGCTGAACGAGTGGTCCCGGATCACGTCAATGACCTGCTGGACTTTTTCCTCATCCACGCCGATCAGGATAGTGGCGTTGCCTGCCATCAGAAAGCCGCCGGTGGTGGACAGCTTGGTGGAGGAAAATCCCGCCTGAGTCAGCGCCCGTGTGACTGCGTTGGCGTCGTCGTGATTCACGATAGCAATAATAAGTTTCATAGGGAACCCTCCTTAGTTTCATTCGATGTTGCGATAACCTCTATCTGGCTTCTATTATATCCTATTCTCTCCAAATAGGCCAGATGTTTTTTGCCGATTCGCTCCCCCGGCGCCACCACGGGAATTCCAGGTGGATAAGGCGCCGCCTGGCAGGCACAGACGCAGCCTCTGCTCTGGCTGAGAGGTACGGTTTGCCGGGGCGCAAACAGGGCCTGACGGGGCGTGAGCGTCTGCTGAGGAAAGGGGGGAGGTATCAGGTCAGAGAAATCCTGCGGCGGATGGTCCCCATCCAGAGCGGCGGCTAAGACAGCCTCCAGCCGGGCAACCGCCTCCACCCGTTCCGCCGCAGTGAGGATAAACACCACATGGTTTCGGTCTGCCATCTCAGGGAAAATATTTTCCTGCCGCAAGGTCTCGGCCAGGGCAAAGCCGTCGGAACAGCGCACCACCAGCCGGGCCGGGTCCAGCTTCAGGGTATCGGGCCGCAGACAGGGGAAGCGATTGCGCAGCGAGGCCACACCCTCCACTACCTTTCCATACCAGTCCGCCCCCTCTCGAGCCATCCAGTCTCGGGCCAAGTCCAGAGAGGCCATCATCAGATAGGACGGGGAGGAGGAGCCATACACTGACCCCATCCGCCGCAGCTCCTCCATAGTCAGGCCGTTGGCCAGCAGCAGGGCGGTCTGCCCCATGGCGGGGAGGGTCTTGTGGGCGGACATCACCACCAGATCCGCCGCCTGATACCCCCGATACCCTAAAAAGGGCAAATGGGCGCCATGGGCGCCGTCCACCATCAGCCTGGCCCCATAGCTATGGCAGACCCGGGCTATGGCAGGCAAATCCGATATCACACCGTAATAAGTTGGAGACACAATACAAATTGTTTTGATTTCTGGATGGGTCCGTAGCGTCTGTTCCACTTGCTCCGGCTCTATGGGGCCGGTGACTCCTTCATCCGTCACCCAGGGACGTGGAAGATAATGGGGAACGAGTCCCAACAGGGCCAGGGCGTTGTAAGCGGCGCGATGGCTCCCCCGGTCCAAGGCTATCACCCCGCCCACGCCGGCCAGCAGAGCCAAGCCGGTGTGGATGCCTTGGGTGGAGCCCCCGGTGAGGAACAGACAGCTGTCAAACCCCAAGCTGGCCGCCCATAGGCGTTCCGCTCCCTCTATCACGTCCCCGCCCGGTCCAAACAGATCTCCGGTACGGCCGTTCTCGGTGAAGTCCAGGCTGGCATCCGCCAGATTTCCAGGCAGGGGCGCACCGTGGTGTCCCGGCATATCAAACCGAAGGGGATGTTGGGACGCCAGTTCTTTTAAACAATCATAGAGAGGGGTAGGCAAGAGAATCCGCCGCCTTTCTGTTCTGCGTTTCCAGATGTTCGTTTCATAGCGTCCTGGTCTCACCGCCCAGTCCGGAGATGTTTCCTTCCGTTCTGTCCAAAAAGGCGGCGGCCTGCTCCAGTGTCTCCTGGTCGGATGGATGGGTCAGCCGGGATACAGCGTCTGCAAGGGGAAGAAACAGGGCCTCCCTGACCTCCTCCGGCTGGCAGGACACCGGGCCGTCATCCGCCCGGCCCAGGAAAAATACCACATCTTTGGTCACCCCTGGGTCAGGGGAGTAGGTGACGACCCTGCGGAAGTTTTCCACAAAGGCTACCGTAAGCCCCGTCTCCTCCCGGATCTCACGCACCGCTGTCTCCTGCTCCGTCTCTCCCGGCTCCACATGTCCTTTGCACAGCGTCCAGTGGCCCTGGGTGCTATGGAGAACCAAGAAGATCCGCTCTCCAGACAGATCTCGGAACAGCACCGCGCCGCAGCTCTTTTCCCGCCTCATGGCCTTTTCCTCCCATTTTGAATGATTATCTTTCATTTTACCTTGAGCCAGACGAGATTGCAACCCGTTTCTATTTCCGCAGGTTCCGCAAAAAAGCCGCCCCTCCTGCGTTAGAAGGGGCGGCTTTTCTCTTTTATTGCTTGCTGGGGTCGTAGGCGACTACGGTGCGACGGTTTGGCTCGGTACCGGTGGAATAGGTAGTCACGTTGGGATAGTCCTGGAGAGCGGTGTGAATCACATGGCGCTCATAGGCGTTCATAGCCTCCAGGGTAATATTCCGGCGGTACTTAACCACCTTTCCGGCTGTCTTGCGGGCCAGCCGCTCCAGGGATTCCTCCCGGCGGGCGCGGTAACCCTCGGCGTCCACATGGATGCGGACCCGGTGGCTCCTGCCCCGATTGACGGTGTAGCCGGTGAGCTGCTGGATGGCGTCCAGCGTCTCCCCCCGGCGGCCGATGAGGGCCCCCAGATCCTCTCCCTCCAAAACGACCTGATAAGTGTCCCCTTCCCGGGTGATAACAGGGGTGGCCTCTACTCCCATATGAGCAAACAGGCCAGTCTGAAACTGGACGATGGCCGCAGCTACATCGTCATCCACCACAGCCGTAGGCACAGGCTGAGAGGCGGACTCCCGTTTTGGTTGCTCTTCCTTGGGTTCCGGAGGCACTTCCCGGTGGGGCTGGGGCACAGCTTTCTCCTTGGGAGCGGGCTTCTCTTCCTGAATAAGCTCGTTCGCCTTCACTTCTTTTCCTTCAGGCTCGTCAGGGGCTTCATACGTGATCTTAACCTTGGCGGGAACGGAGCCAATGCCCAAAAAGCCAGTCTTTCCCCGCTCCAGGATTTCCACAGATACGTCGTCCCGGTCCAGGCCCAGCTGCTGAAGGCCCTTTGTTAACGCTTCATCCTCGGTCTTGCCGGTGACTTCAATATACTTTTGCACAGGGATACACTCCTTGTCTCCGATTTGAAATGGAACCCGAATTACTCCTTTTCCTTAGGATCTTCTTCCTCATAAGGCGGCTCATAGTCACCCTCATCAGAGGATTCCTTCTCCGTTGCTTCAAACAGGGCGGACAGTTCCTCAGGAACAATTTCGCTATGGACATCTTCTCCGGCGGTTTCGGTAATATCCTCCTGGGGCATCTCGGGAATGGGCACCCCATTTTCCGCCAAGATTGCCTTTTCTTCCTCCGTCAAGGGGGTAAGCTCTTCCTCAGGCTCCTTTTTCTTATATTTGTCGTCCGGATCGCGGTAAGGTGTAATGGGATAGCGGTCGGGATCATAAGCCCGGCCTCGGGCATAAGTCCGCATACCCTCCCGGCTGGCGGCCACGTCTGTGCCCTTGACCTTGGCTTTGGGCTGGAGCTTCTTGCCCTTCTTGTAGCTGCCGGAGGCAATGGCGGCAGCCTTCTTTTCCGCGGCGATGCGACGGCGCTCTTTTTCCTCTTCCTTCGCCTTCCGGGCCTGTTCCTCCATCTCCCGCTGGGCAGCCTCATAATCCTTGCGCAGAATCTTACCACAGATCACTTCCTGGACCATCATCAGCAGGGAGTTTGCGATCCAGTACACGCAAAGACCGGCAGGCATGGAGTAGCCAATCCACAGAGAAATCAGAGGGCTGATGATCATCATGGTACGGTTGGTGGAGGCAGTGCTCTTGTCCAATTCCTGATTGCGGTTCATCCGGTTGGTCCGCTGAGACACCAGCATAGACAAAAAGGAGAGCACCGCGGAGATAATGGGTAGCAGGAACAGACCGATGGAGTTCCAGTCGATCCCGCCCTGCCAAAACATAAGTTGGGGAATCTCTTCCAAATGCAGGCCTAAAAAGGTAAAATTGATGACAAACAGGGAGGAACCAGCGGCGGCAGAGGCAGTACCCAAATTGGTACTGTTAAGGTCTGCCGCCAATGTCAATTCCTTGTAGGCGCCTGTCATTGTGGCATAATCGCTCCATCCCAGAGCGTTAGCCACAGAGGTGATGGCGTTATCCGTCAGGTTCATCATGTATCGGAAAGGGCGCCGGATAATGGCATACAGGGGATACAGAATGACCAGAGGAAGTAAAGACCAACCGCAGCCTCCCATGGGACTGACGTTGTTTTCAGAATAAAACTTCTGGACCTCCTGGTTATACCGTTCCCGGTCATTTCCGCAGCGCTTCTGGATCTCCTTGAGCTGCCCAGAAATGAGGTTCATCTTGATCATGCTCTTCTTGGCTTTCAGATTGAAGGGAAACAGAATGAGCTTAACCACGATGGTGAATAGGATCAGGGCGATGCCGTAGCTGTCGAAGACCTGACAGAACACCCTCAGCAGCCAGCTGAACGGCGTCATGATGATTTGTAGAAAATCCATTGGGGGCCTCCTATGTTACTGGTTTTCTCCAGCGCCCCTTGGGGGGCACCGGGTCGTAGATAAAGGACTTTTCCCTGTGAAAAGGGTGGCAGCGCAGCACTCGCCACACCGCCAGCAAACCACCCTTTAGCGCGCCGTGTACCTCCACTGCCTCCAGCGCGTAGGTGGAGCAGGTGGGGATAAAACGGCAGCAGGGAGGCCGGGCGGGGGAGATGTTCGTTCGATAAAACCGGATGAGCGCCAGCATCAGCCGCTTCATAGTTCCCACATCCTTACTTGGCCAACATGTCCACCTTAGCGCACAGCTTCAGGAAAGCCTGCTCCAACCGGCGGTAGGGGACATGGGCGGCCCGTACCCGGGCTACCACCACAATATCCACGCCGGATGTCAGCATGTCCTCATTCAGGCGATAGATCTCCCGCAGGCGGCGGCGCACTCGGTTGCGCACCACGGCGCAGCCCACCTTGGTGGATACCGTCAGGCCCAGGCGGTTCCCTGAACGGCCGTTTTTCCGGACATAGAGGGCCAATTCCGGGCACACAGCGCTGCGTCCTTTGTTATACAGCCTGCGGAATAGGTGGTTTTCTTTGAGGGATACGGTTTTTTTCACAGACCGGAAACTCCCTTCCTCTGGGGTGGGACAACATCGGAATGGTTCCGAACGTGACATAGGGGCCGGGGATCGTATCCCCCGCCCCGGTCTATTGTTATCCCGATGTTGCCGCCATCAGTGGGTCAGGCGGGCGCGGCCCTTGGCACGGCGGCGGGCCAGGACCTTCCGGCCGTTGGCGGTAGCCATACGCTTGCGGAAGCCATGGACCTTGGAGCGATGACGCTTCTTGGGCTGATAGGTACGAACCATGCGGGTACACCTCCTGTACTCTATTGGCTGGCGCCACAGGCGCCGCCTCCACAACGGTCCGGGGACCGGACCGCGGTCGATAAGAAAAATGCGCATTTAGGAAAGCGCATCCGTGATTATACCGCAAAACCGGCTTTTCTGTCAACTGAATTTCTGAGAAAAATTCAAAAATTCTCTCAATTAGAAAAAAACACAAGATGTTGTGCTTCTCTCCCGGCGGAAAACCATTTTTTATTCTTTTCTATTTCCTATTTTTCCACTTCGTCTTACTCGTTCCTTTTTTGGTTATACATATAAATAAAAGAATCTGTGTGGATTTTAAGAAAGCCCTTGTATGAGGGTCCTGATTTTGATATAATTAATAGGTTAAGACATGATATAATTCTATCTTCTGGAAGGGGCCGCAGGCTGATATGAATTCCGCTGCTGACGTCTGGGAAAAAGTAAAAACGCTCATGGAGGCGGACATGACCTCCGTGTCTATTGATACCTGGTTTGGTGACGCCCAGGCTGTCGCCCTGGAGGATACTCGCTTCCTCCTGTGTGTTTCCACCGACTTCAAACGGGACGTCATCCGATCCCGCTTCCTCCCCGTGATCCAAAAGGCCCTGCTGGAGCTGTTTTCCTTTGAGGTGGATGTGGAGCTGCTTCTGCCCGACGAAGCAGAGGCCTACCAGCAGCGGGGGAGTGGTCCTGCCGTCCCGGAGGACTCCATTGAGGAAAAGTACACCTTTGAGCGGTTTGTTGTCGGCTCCACCAACAAATTCGCCTATATCGCGGCCCAGAAGGTTGCCTCTGAACCTGGCGGAGCTTATAATCCCTTGTTCATCTACGGCCAGTCCGGACTAGGCAAGACTCACCTTCTCCACGCCATTGCCCACCGGGTCCACCGGGATTTTCCGGGCTACCGTATCCTCTATATCAAAAGCGAGGACTTTGTCAACGAGCTGATCACCAACCTGCGCCGAGGTATGGACATGCAGGAATTCCGGGACAAATACCGGAACGTGGATCTGTTTCTCATGGATGACGTGCAGTTTATCGCCGGAAAGGACTCCAGCGAGGAAGAATTGTTCCACACCTTCAATACCTTGTATGAGCAAAAAAAGCAAATTGTCTTCACCTCCGACCGCCCCCCCCAGGAGATGCTTCGGCTGGAGCAACGGCTGCGCACCCGATTTGAACAGGGCCTGTCCGCCGATATCCAGCCGCCTGACTACGAAACCCGTATGGCCCTTTTGAAAAACAAGTCCCTGGAAAGGGGCATTATCCTGCCCGATCCAGTATTGAGCTATATGGCGGAGAACATCACCTCCAACGTCCGTCAAATCGAAGGAGTGGTCAATAAGATCATGGCCTTCCAGGAACTGATGGGGGAACAGGTGGACGTGGAGACTACCATTCGGGCTGTGCGGGATATCCTACGCACCAAGGAAGATTTTCTCCCTTCCGCCGATACCATCATCCAGGAGGTGGCCCGGTTTTATGAGCTGGACAGCTCCGCCATCCGGGGTCAGGGGCAGAACAAGGAGATCACTACCGCCCGCAACGTAGCTATGTACATCATCCGGGAGATGACCCAGCTCTCTCTGGCGGAGATCGGCCAGCAGTTTGGCGGCCGGCACCACTCCACCGTACTCAACTCCATCAACCGGGTGGAAAAGATGATCAAGCAGCAGCCGGAGACCGGTGAAATCATCCGGGATATCACCAACGCGGTCAATTCCGCCTATTGACGCCGCGCCGATCCGTCATCCCCCTTCCCGTACCATCTGTCCAGGAAGCCGCAGCTTTTAAACCGCCCCGGGAAATTCCCTCTTTTTTTTCTCTAAACTTCCACAATCCTGCGGAACCCTCTGTGGAACCGTGTGGAACTTTATTTGTCCATACTCTTTCCTGTGGCCTGTGTGGATGTTCTGTGGATGCTATGTGGAGGGAACATCGCCAGTAATTTCAGCGGTTTAGAACGTTTTCCACAGCTTCCGCACCCCCTACGACGATATACTAAATTTAAAACCTTTTCCTCCTCTCCGGCGCGGCAATTTCAAATTACATCTAAAATACCCGCAGATCCGGATTTCATACCTCCCTTTTGGGAAGCAGAAAGGAATGATTAAACATGAAATTCTCCTGTGAAAAAGCGCTTCTCCTATCTGCCATCAACACAGCTGGCCGGGCCGTAGCCGCCAAAAGCTCCATTCCTGCCTTAGAAGGTATTTTGGCAGAAGCAGACTCCCATGGACTACGGTTGACTGGCTACAATTTGGAAACTGGTATTACCACGCTCATTGAAGCGGAAGTAGTGCAAGAGGGATCCTTAGTGTTGTCCGCCCGGCTGTTTGGCGAAATTGTCCGCAAGCTGCCTGACGATGTAGTTTCCGTCAGCACCGATGGCAACAACGTCAGCATCGTCTGTGGACCTACTTCCTTTGATATTGTGGGCAGCGATCCTAGAGAATTTCCAGAACTGCCTGAGGTTGACGAAGGAAACACCCTTTCTATCTCTCAGGAAAAGTTAAAGAGCATGATTTCCCGAGTTATTTTTGCTGTCAGCGACAATGAGAGCCGCCCTATTCATACCGGCGCCCTCTTTGAAGTGGAAGGAGAAGAGCTGACGATGGTGGCGGTGGACGGATACCGTTTGGCGCTCCGGCGGGAGGCCATCTCGGGAAAAGAGGGCGCGGGGACGTTCTCCTTCGTGGTTCCCGGGGCGGCCTTAAGCGAGGTGGAGAAGATCTGCTCCGACTGCGACCAGGCGGTTTCCATCACGGAAGGCCGCCGGCATGTCACCTTCCAGATCGGCTCCACGGTACTGGTGGCCCGCCGGTTGGAGGGGGAGTTCCTCAACTACCGTCAGACAATTCCCCAGAACAACTCCATCTCTGTAGAAGCGGATACTAAGACGCTTCAGGTATCCATCGACCGGGCTTCCCTGATTATCAATGATAAATTGAAAAGCCCTCTGCGCTGTAAATTTGAAGATGGCTCCTTGTCTATCACCTCTCGAACCGCTATTGGCTCCGCCTTTGACCGCTGCGAGATCACCGGGGACGGGAAGGGGCTGGAAATCGGCTTTAACAACCGCTTTTTGATGGACGCAGTGAAGGCCGCCCCCGCCGACCGGGTGCGGCTGGAACTGAATACTCCCACTTCTCCCTGCCTGATTCTGCCGGTAGAGGGAGAGGAGGACAACTTTCTCTATATGGTGCTCCCTGTCCGTCTGAAGGCAGGGGAATAAGGCTGCCCGGAGAAGAAAAAGGAGAGAGGCGTTCCCATGCAGGAAGAACATATCAAAATCAACACGGAATTTATCAAATTGGATTCTCTGCTGAAATTTGCCAACGCGGTGCCCACCGGCGGGGAGGCTAAGCTGGCGATTCAGGACGGGGACGTTACGGTCAACGGTCAGGTATGCACCATGCGGGGGAAAAAGCTCCGCCCTGGTGACCGGGTGGAGCTGGGGGGGCAGATCGCCCTGGTGGTGGAATGATTGTCAAAGCCATTACCCTGGATTTTTTTCGAAACTACCTCCACCTGGAGGCGGCTTTTCATCCGAGGATCAACGTCATCTTTGGAGACAACGCCCAGGGAAAGACCAATCTGCTGGAAGCGGTAGCTTATCTGTCCTCCGCATCTTCCCACCGGGCGCGGTACGACCGGGAGCTGATCCAGTTCGGTGTGGACCATGCCTTCGTCAAAGGAGAGGTGGCCAGCCGGGGGAGAGACTTTACCCTGGAGGCGTCCCTGCACAGGGGGGCGCGTAGGCAGCTGCTGTCCAACGGCGTCCGGCTGAAAAACGCGGGGGAATTGGCCGGCATTTTGAATACTGTCCTTTTCTGTCCAGAGGATTTGTATTTGATCCGAGCTGGGGCGGAGGCCCGGAGAAAGTTTTTGGACCAGTGCATCTGCCAGCTTCGGCCCAGGTATGCAGTAGCCCTGGCGGAATATAAGCGGCTGCGGGAGCATAAGACCCGCATCCTCCGGGACAGCGCGGAACACCCGGATTTATTGGACACATTGGACGACTTTTCCCTACGCATGGCCCAATGTGGAGCAATTCTCGTCCATTATCGGGCTCATTTTATTAAAAAGCTTCGCCAGGCCGCCCCTCCCATCCATGCCGACTGCTCTGGCGGTCGGGAGCGGTTGGAACTGGAGTACCGCACAGTATCCACGGTCACCGATCCGGAGGCGCCGCCCAAGACCCTTCTGCCCCAGCTGCTGGACCACCAGGAAAGCCACCGCCGGGCAGAGATCGAATCCCGGTCCTGCCTGTCCGGGCCTCATAAGGATGACCTATCCGTGTCCATCGATGGCTGTCCGGCCGGAGCTTATGCATCCCAGGGGCAGACCAGGACAGCCGCTCTGGCTCTCAAGCTGGCCGCCCGGGATATTTTCTATCAGGATACTCAGGAGTGGCCGGTGCTTCTGCTGGACGATGTGCTCAGTGAGCTGGACAGCCGCCGGCAGGAGTTCGTGCTGAACCGCATCACCTCCGGCCAGGTATTCATTACCTGCTGTGAAGAAGAAAAGCTGGTGCACCTCAGAGAGGGAAACGCGTTTTATATTCATGACGGCCGGTTGGCGTAATTCCAGGTTTGGTTCAAAACTCGGACAGGGGGGATTGGGTTGTATCTCCATCTAGGGCAGAATGTGATGATTCCTTTGAATGAAATCATTGGGATATTTGATCTGGACAACACCACTTGGTCCCACCGCACCCGCCGCTTTCTGGAGCAGGCGGAAGCCGGTGGACAGGTGACTGTGGTAGGGGACGATTTGCCCCGGTCTTTTCTTTTATGCCGGGGAAAAAATGGAGAAACCCGGGTGTATATTTCCCAGGTAAACGCAGCTACACTGATCCGAAGAGCGGAGCAAAACGGATTTGAATAAACAGGAGGCGCGGGTATGGAATCCATAGCGTATATTTGGAAGGACAGAAAACGATATTTTGGCCTGCCTATCAGCTTTACAAGATACCGGCTGAGTGAAAACCGCATTTTTCGGGAAAAGGGGTTTTTGAACCTAAAGGAAGAGGAGGTGCTGCTCTATCGGGTGAGGGATCTGGAACTGACCCGTTCTCTGTGGCAGCGGATCTTCCGGGTGGGCACCGTCTGTATCTACTCATCAGACAAGACCACGCCCCATTTGGATCTACAAAATGTCCGGGACCCGAAAGCGGTGAAAGAGCTGATTTATGAAAAGGTGGAGCAGGCAAAGGACGCACGCCGGATGAGGGCTACCGAGCTGCTGGACGGGGAGAACGGCGGGCTTGACGGCGGAGAAGAGCAGTCCTGCGGGGAAGATTGGTAAGAAACAGTAGGAACTTATCTTTTTAAGAAGTATGTCAAATGCGGCTGAAAGGATCTTGCAGCAGGTGATGAGCGCTGGGATCGAATTCGGCTGAAAGTCCGGTTTCCGGCAGTCCACCTGGCAGGCGGGCTGCCGGAAACCGGGGTTTTGAGTTCATTGAGCGGAGGAAACAAGCTATGTCTGAACAAATGGAACAGCACAATCCCACCATGGTGGAGCATGAATACAATGCTTCGGAAATCCAGGTGCTGGAAGGGCTGGAAGCGGTCCGGAAGCGTCCGGGCATGTATATCGGATCCACCTCGTCCTCTGGTCTCCATCATCTGGTGTATGAGATCGTGGATAACGCCATTGATGAGGCCCTGGCGGGCTACTGCGACCACATCACCGTGGAGATTTTGGACGGGGATGTGATTCGGGTCACGGACAATGGCCGGGGCATTCCGGTGGACATCCAGCAGCAGACCGGACGGCCCGCTCTGGAGGTGGTGTATACCGTGCTTCACGCCGGAGGAAAGTTTGGCGGCGGCGGATATAAGGTATCCGGCGGTCTTCATGGGGTGGGCGCGTCTGTGGTCAATGCCCTTTCCCAGTGGCTGGAGGTGCGGGTGCACAAAAACGGTCAGATCTATGAAATGAAGTTTTCCCGGGGAGCAATTACCCAAGAGATGAAGGTAATCGGCCAGACGGATCACACTGGTACTGAAGTGGTATTTAAGCCTGATCCGGAGATGTTCGAGGACACGGTATACGACTATGATACCCTCCATAAGCGTATGCGGGAGCAGGCTTTCCTCAATGCCGGGGTGCGCATCCTGATGGCGGACCGCCGGGCTGGACAGGAGCGGGAGGAGTCCATGCACTATGAGGGGGGCATTCGGGAGTTTGTCACCTTCATCAACAAGAATAAGAGCCCTCTCCACGAAAACGTCATCTATATGTCGGGGTCCAGGGATGATTCCATGGCAGAGATTGCCCTTCAATATAACGACAGCTATAACGAGATTATCGTCTCCTTTGCAAACAATGTTCATACTCCAGAGGGAGGTATGCATGAGGAGGGCTTCAAGCGGGCGCTCACCAACGTGCTCAACGCCTATGGCAAAAAGGCCAACCTTTTGAAAGGAGAGGAAAAGGTGTCCGGTGAGGACTGCCGGGAGGGGCTGACCTGTGTCATTTCGGTGAAGCTTACTGAGGCCCAGTTCGAGGGTCAGACCAAGGCCAAGCTGGGCAACAGTGAGATTCGTACCCTGGTAAACAATGTGGTGTCCGATAAGCTGGAGCAGTTCTTAGAAGAAAATCCGAATGTAGGCAAAGCTATTCTGGAAAAGGCTATGATGGCCAGCCGCGCCCGGGAGGCCGCCCGCCGGGCCAGGGAGAATATCCGCCGGAAAAACGCCCTGGAAGGGGCTACCCTTCCCGGCAAACTATCTGATTGCAATGAGCGGGATCCGGCGCTGACGGAAATTTACATCGTCGAGGGCGATTCCGCAGGCGGCTCGGCCAAGCAGGGCCGGGACTCCCGATACCAGGCGATCCTCCCTCTGTGGGGTAAAATGCTCAATGTGGAAAAGGCCCGGGCGGACAAGGTGTACGGCAACGATAAGCTCACCCCGGTGATCACCGCCTTGGGCGCCGGGCTGGGGGATGAGTTTGACGAGAACAAGCTGCGGTATCACAAAGTCATCATCATGGCGGATGCCGATGTGGACGGCGCCCATATTCGGACCTTGCTGCTGACCTTCTTTTTCCGGTTTATGCGCCCACTCATCGATCGGGGCTATGTATATGCCGCGGTTCCCCCGCTGTATAAGCTGGTCCGGGGCAAGAATACCCGGGTGGCTTTTTCTGATGAGGAACGGGACGCCATCTCCGCCGAGATGCGGGGAGACAACCCCAACGCCAAGGTGGATATCAGCCGCTTCAAGGGCCTGGGCGAGATGGACGCCCATGAGCTGTGGGATACCACCATGAACCCGGAAACCAGAACCCTCAAACGGATTACTTTGGAGGACGCGGTGAAGGCGGACGAGATTTTTACACTGCTCATGGGAGAAAAAGTAGAACCCCGGCGGGAGTATATCGAGCAGAACGCTGCCAAGGCGCTGAATCTGGATTACTGAGAAGCGCTGAGCTGTCACGGATAAGGCGAAAGATGACAGCGAGAAGCACGGAAGCCAGCAAGACTTGCAAACCTGATATCGAGAAACAGGCCGAAGGGAGTGCGGCTGCTCCCAACGCCGAATGATGAGGAGGAACCTCAAATCATGGCAAAAGATGAACACCTGAATCAGGATATTTCCTTTCCTGACCAGAAAATCGTGGATATTAACCTGGAACACGAGATGGAAAACGCGTATATTGAGTACGCCATGTCCGTCATCGTGGGCCGGGCTTTGCCCGATGTACGGGACGGCTTGAAGCCCGTTCACCGGCGCATCCTCTACTCCATGTATGAGACGGGGCTGACCAGCGATAAGCCCTTCAAAAAATCCGCCACCTGCGTGGGCGACGTGCTGGGCAAGTACCACCCCCACGGGGACCAGTCGGTGTATGACGCCCTGGTCCGCCTGGCCCAGGACTTCTCCATGCGCTATCCCCTGGTGGACGGCCACGGCAACTTCGGCTCCGTGGACGGCGACCCCCCGGCCGCCTACCGTTACACGGAGGCGCGTATGTCCAAAATCTGCAACGAGCTGATGCGGGACATCGACAAGGACACCGTAGACTGGGATCCCAACTTTGACGAGTCCTTGAAGGAGCCTCAGGTGGTCCCCTCCCGCTTTCCCAATCTGCTGGTGAACGGTTCCTCTGGCATCGCAGTAGGTATGACCACCAACATCCCGCCCCACAATCTGCGGGAGGTTATCGACGCGTGCATCTGTGTGCTGGACAACCCCAACGCCACCCTGGACGACCTGATGGAGCATATCAAAGGCCCTGACTTCCCCACCCGGGGCATCATTATGGGCCGGTCTGGTATCCGGGCGGCCTATGCCACCGGAAAGGGTCATATCCGGGTCCGGGCCAGGACGGAGATGGAGGAGTTCGGCAGCGGCCGCACCCGCATCATTGTTACTGAGCTGCCTTACCAGGTAAACAAAGCCCGGCTGGTGGAGAACATTGCCGACCAGGTGAAGGACAAGCGCCTGGACGGCATCTCCGGCCTGCGGGACGAGTCCGACGGCAAGAAGGGCATGCGTATCGTCATCGAGCTGAAAAAGGACGCCAACCCCCAGGTGACCCTGAACCGCCTGTTCGCCCAGACCCAGATGCAGACCACCTTTGCCGTGGTCATGCTGGCTCTGGTGAATGTCAACGGCCACCGCCATCCCCGGACCCTCTCCCTGCGGCAGATGCTGGACGAGTACATCTCCTTCCAGGAGGAGATCATTACCCGGCGTACCCGCTACGACTTGCAGAAGGCCAAGGAGCGGGCCCATTTGTTGGAGGGCCTGCTCATTGCTCAGGACAACATTGACGAGGTCATCCGCATCATCCGTCAGAGCTATGACGACGCCAAGGAGCGGCTGATGGCCCGCTTTGGGCTGGATGATGTCCAGGCCCAGGCTATCTTGGATATGCGCCTCAAGGCTCTTCAGGGCCTGGACCGGGAGAAGCTCCAGGCGGAGTTCGACGAGCTTCAGGAGCGCATTGCCTATTTTGAGCGCCTGCTCAGCGACGAGATCATGCTCCGGGGCGTGCTCAAGGACGAGCTGACGGAGATCCGGGACAAGTACGGCGACCAGCGGCGCACGGAAATCGGCTTTGCCGAGGATGACCTGGACATTGAGGACCTGATCGCTGAGGAACAGTGTGTGTTCACCATGACGGCCAACGGCTATATCAAGCGCACCAGCGCCAGCGAGTATGCCGCCCAGGGCAAGGGCGGTATGGGCAAGAAGTCCATGTCCACCCGGGAGGAGGACTATGTAAACACGGTATTCACCGCCTCCACCCATGATTATATTCTGTTCTTTACCGACAAGGGCCGGGTATTCCGCAAAAAGGGGTATCAAATCCCCGAAGCGGGCCGCACCGCCCGGGGCACCAACATTGTCAATGTGCTCCAGGTGGACGGAGATGAAAAGATTTCCGCCATGATCCATACCCGGGACATCACCAGTGAGGACCGCTACCTGGTGATGATTACCCGCAATGGCACGGTGAAGCGTCTGCCGGTGACCACTCTGAAAAACCTCCGGAACAACGGCCTGCGGGTCATCACTCTGGAGGATGGGGACGAGCTGATGGTGGTCCGGGAGACGGACGGCGCCAAGAATATCCTCATTGCCACCCACGACGGTATGGCGGTCTGCTTTGCTGAGAGCGACGTGCGGCCCACCGGCCGCACCTCCATGGGTGTGCGGGGCATCCGATTGAGAGAGGGCGACTATGTGGTGGGCGGCGCCCGGGCCACAGCGGGCAAGGCGGTGCTCACCATCACGGAAAACGGCTACGGCAAGCGCACCCCGGTGGAGGA
>CDZQ01044691.1_pt1 | contig 36297 bp, 23 predicted proteins | sample 554831 | NCBI WGS metagenome assembly CDZQ01 (sample SAMEA3182112, study PRJEB8094) | gut metagenome | biome: human; feature: gut; material: Stool; isolation source: human stools | place: Canada | collected 2013-05-06 | reverse complement strand
CGCGGCCCGCCCTCCTTTTACCCCAACCAGGCCGCCGCCTGGTACACGGCGAAACTCACCAGCCAGGCCACACCCAGCTGCCACACCAGGGCCAGCACCGTCCAGCTCAGCCCCTCCATCTCCCGGTGGATGGCGGAGATAGCCGCCACACAGGGGGTATAGAGGGCGGAAAAAGCCAAAAAGGCCGCGGCCGCGGCGGGGGAAAACAGCCCGGACAGGGTCGCTCCCGCCTGAACGGCATCCAGGGGGCTGAAGGCACAGAGAAGGGCCAGGGTGCTGACCACCGCCTCCTTGGCGGCCAACCCCGCCAAGAGGGCTACCGCCGCCTGCCACAGGCCAAAGCCCATGGGTGCGAACACCGGCGCCACAGCACTGCCCAGCCAGGCCAGCATGCTCTGGGCGGCGTCCTCCACCAGCCGCAGGTCCGGCGAAATATGCTGGAGGCACCACAGCACCGTACTCATGGCGGCAATCAGCGTCCCCGCCCGGGTGAGGAAGTCCCCCACCCGCTGGCCTACCCTGCGCCCAACGCTCCGGGCGGTTGGCATGCGATAGGGGGGCAATTCCAGCAAAAAGGGGGCGGGGTCCCCCTGAAAGACCGCCCGCTTCAAAATCAGGCCCGACACCACGGCGGCCGCCGGACCCAGCAGGTACAGGGCAAATACCGCCAGAGCCGCCCGGTCCGGAAAGAAGGCCGCCGTCATAAGGGCGTAGATGGGCAGCCGCGCCCCGCAGGACATGAAGGGCGTCAGCAGAATGGTCATCCGCCGGTCCTTCTCGCTCTCCATGGTCCGGGCGGCCAGTACGGCGGGCACCGTGCAGCCAAACCCCATCAGCATGGGAATGAACGCCTTTCCCGACAGGCCAAACCGGCGCAGCACCCGGTCCATAACAAAGGCGGCCCGGGCCATATAGCCGCTGTCCTCCAGAACGGCCAGGCAGACAAAGAGCAGCGCCACCATGGGCAGGAAGGTCAGCACCCCGCCCACCCCGGCCAAGAGCCCGTCCACCAGCACCCCCCGCAGCCACGCCGGCGCTCCCAGCGCCGTCAAATATCCGGCGGCCCCCGGGCAGATCACGCGCTCCACAAGCGCGGCCGCCGCCCGGGAAAGCCAGGCCCCAGGGCCGCTGAAGGTCATGTAAAACACACCCAGCATCACCGCTAAAAAGAGGGGCACCGCCAAATACCTGTGGGTCGCCACGGCGTCAATGCGATCGCTGACGGTCGGTTTCTCCCCCCGCCGCCCCCGGCGCAGGCAGCAGCGGACAGCCTGCTCCACAAAGCGATAGCGGCTGTCCGCCAGCAGGGTCTCCCGGTCCCCCAGGCCGCCGGCGGCCTCGTAGTCCCCGGCCACCGCCTCCACCGCCGTCCGCTCCTCCGGACCCAGTCCCAGGGCGTCCGCCACCGGTCCGTCCCCCTCCAGCAGCTTCACCGCCGCCCAGTGGACTGAAATCCCCAGCCGGCAGGCCCGGGAGCGGATCAATTCCGCAATCCGGTGGTGGGCCACATGGGTCAGATCATCGTACAGCCCGTCCGGCTCCACGGCGGCCCCCGCCGCCATCTGCTTTTTGGCGCGGAGCACCAGGGTATCCAGGTTCCGCCCCTCCCGGGCGGAGATAGGCACCACCGGCACCCCCAGCTGGGCCTCCAAAAGCCTGCAGTCGATCCTGTCGCCCCGCCGCTCCACCTCGTCCATAAAATTCAGCGCCACCACCATAGGCCGCTCCAGTTCCAGCAGCTGGGTGGTAAGGTACAGGTTCCGCTCCAGATTGGCGGCGTCCACAATATTGATGATTACCTCCGGCCTCTCCTCCGCCAAAAAGCGCCGTGCCGTCCGCTCCTCCAGGGAATAGGGGGACAGGGAGTAAATTCCCGGCAGATCCACCAGGGTAAAGCCCCCGCTCCGGACGGTTCCCTCCTTTCTCTCCACCGTCACCCCCGGCCAGTTGCCCACGGACTGATTGGCGCCGGTGAGCGCGTTGAAGAGGGTGGTCTTGCCGCTGTTGGGATTTCCCGCCAAAGCCGCCCTGCCTCCGCCGGCAGACGGCGAAACTTCCCCATTGGCCCGGCAGTCCTCCTCCCCCTGGCGGTGTTCCAGGGAGACAGCAGCGGGCCTCCACTCCGCCGGGCAGCCCACAGGGCAGCCATGGCATGGCCCCACGCAGGGCCCTCCCGTGTGATAGGCCCCCTCCGGCGCGGCCCAGCCGCGCTCCCAGCCCTCCCCCGCAGGCCGCACCTGGATGCGCCTGGCATCCTCCCGCCGCAGGCTCAGGGCATAGCCCCGCAGCCGCAGTTCCATAGGGTCCCCCAGAGGGGCCAGATGGGTCAGCTGCACCTGGGTGCCCGGTGTGAGGCCCATGTCAATGAGCCGCCGCTTGACCGCCCCCCGCTGGTTTTCCACCTGCCAGATCACGCACCTGCCGCCCACCGGCAGCTGATCCAAGGTCTCAATGTCCGTCATGTGCTCCCTCGCTCTCCAAAACTTACCGCTTGTTCTTTCCAGGGCCTGTCCGCTACAATGGTGGCAGCTTTCGCGCCGCGCAAGCCGCCGGGCGGAGGACTACCGGAAAGGACAACCCCTATGAAACCACTATACGCATCGCTTTTCGCAATATGCCTGCTGTTTCTGCTCTCCCTCACCGCCGCCGGAGCGGACGGCGGCGTACGCGTTACGGTCAATGGCCAGGAATTGATGGCGGACGCCTATCTCCACAACGGCGTGACCATGGCGCCTCTGCGGGCCCTAGCCGAGGCTCTTGGCTGCACCGTCACCTGGGACGCCGCCAGCCGCACCGCCGTCATCACAAGTCCCCATGCACCGGCGGAGCCCCTGGTGGTGCTGGACCCGGGCCACGGCGGGGAGAGCACCGGCGCCCAATACGGCGGCGTATATGAGAAGGACCTGAATCTGGCCATCGCCCGCGCGGCGCGGCCCCTGCTGGAGGCGGAAGGCGTCCGGGTGGCCCTGACCCGGGAATCGGACCAGGATGTGGGGCTCTACCAGCGCACGGAGTTTGCCGGCGCGCTGAAGGCGGATCTCTTTGTCAGCATCCACTGCAACGCCAGCGTCACAAACCCGTCCGCCGCCGGTATTTATACCGCCGCCTTCGGGGAGCAGTTGCCGGGCTGGCAGCTGGCGGAAACCTTGCGGCAGGCCATGATGGAGGCCACCGGAGCCGCCGACATGGGTACAGAGGCCCGACCGGAACTGGCTGTGCTCCGCACCGCGGCCATGCCCGCCGCCCTGGTGGAATGCGGGTATATGTCCACACCGGGGGAGTTGGCGCTGCTAACCCAGCCAGCCTACCAGGAGCAGCTGGCCCGGGGCATTGCCCAGGGCATTCTGGCCCACCTGGACACCACTTGGGAACACCGCCCGTAGCCGCTACATACAATAGAGCGAACACAGGTGCCCGCCCCAACAGGCGGACGCCGCGAAGGAAGGAGGGACCATTCCCTCATGGAGGACGCCAGAACTCTGGACCGTCTGGCAGTGGGACAGCGGGCCACGGTATGTGCCCTGGCCGCCCCTGCCCAGCAGCGGCGGCGGATGCTGGAACTGGGGTTTGTACCCGGAGGCAGCGTGGCGGCGGTGCAGGAGAGCCCCTGGGGCGACCCGGTGGCATACGCCGTATGCGGCGCGGTGATCGCCCTGCGCCGGTCGGACGCGCGGCAGATCGCCATCCAGTGAACATAGGGAGAGGGAGGGACGCCGCGTATACGGTGTCCCTCCCTCTTGATTTTCAGCGTGGCCGCTACTGGATATCCAGCGGCTCCTTCCGCCGGGGGGGCGGGCAGAGACGGTCGATAGCCGCCAGATCCTCCCCGTCCAGAACAAGGCCGTCGGCAGCGGCGTTGGACAGGGTGTGCTCCGGCCGGGAACTTCTGGGGATGGCAACGGTGTTTTCATCCCGGGTGCACCAGGCCAGCATTACCTGTTCCGCCGGAACACCGTGCTTCCTGGCAATCTGCCCCAAAACAGGGCTGGTCAGCAGGCCCCTGCGGAGGCTTCTGCCCTGGGCCAGGGGGCAGTAGGCCATAAGGGCCACCCCATGGCTTCGCATCCAGGGCAGCAGGCTGTACTCCACGCCCCGGGAACCCATATGGTAGAGCACCTGGTTCACCTGGCAGTTCCTTCCCCGGTCTAGGTTCCACAGTTCCTCCATGTCGTCCACATCAAAGTTGGACACACCCCAGGCGCGGATCCTCCCCGACGAGCACAACTCCTCCATGCACGCCACCGTCTCCTCCAGGGGGACGCCGCCCCGCCAGTGGAGCAGGTACAGATCCAGGTAGTCCGTCCCCAGGCGGCGAAGGGTGGCCTCACAGCTGGCGAAGATCTGCCGCCGCCCGGCGTTTTGCGGCAGCACCTTGGACACCAGGAACAGCTTCTCCCGCTCCGTCCCGGCAATCGCCTCGCCCACCAGCGCCTCACTGCGGCCGCCGCCATACATCTCGGCAGTATCCAGCAGGGTCATGCCTGCCTCCAGCCCCGCCCTCAGCGCGCCAATCTCCCGCTCCCGGGTCGCCGGGTCATCCCCCAGATACCAGGAGCCCTGGCCCAGGGCCGGAACCAGCCCGCCATTTTTCAGTTTGACCATATGCCGCATCCGTGTTGTCTCCTTTCCCGGGCCGGCTCAGCCGGCCCCCTCTGTCATAATGCGTATTGTCCCACAAGCAAACCCCATGGCGGTCTGTTTATCAGACAATATTCTACCAGATTTCCCCGCCAATAGAAACCCTGCCGGGTAAAAAGTGGTTGGGCGCCTCACAGCGGGACGGGGAGCGGCCCTGATGGGCCGCTCCCCATTGTATTTACCCCCGGGCCACCAGCCCCATGTCGGAAAGGACCTGGCGCAGCTTCTCCCGCTCCTCACTCTTCAGCCTTTGGATGGGCTCCAGGCAGCTGCCCACAGGGATGCCCTGCAGTTCCAGCCCCTCCTTAATGACCTGGGGAAAGGTGCCCATGGAGCAGGCGATGCGCAGGGGGGAGAGACGGAACTGCGCCGCCAGCGCACCCGCCCAGTCCCCGTCCACAAACTTGTCGTAGATGTCCGCCACCAGCCGTGGCGCCACATTGGCACAGCTGGCCACCGCGCCGGCGCAGCCGTAGTGCAGCCCGGCATAGATCATAGTATCCCGGCCCATGATAACCGAGAAGCGGTCCCGCTGATCCATGGTCAGGCGCAGGTACTCCTCACAGTTGGTCATATCGCCGGTGGAATCCTTGACCCCCACAATGTTGGGGCAGTCCCGCACCAGCCGGGCCACCGTCTCCGGAGCGATGGTCACATTGGTCTTGGGCCGGTTGTTGTACATGACCACCGGCAGGTCGGTGCTGTCCGCAATGGAGCGGAAGTATCGGTACAGTTCGTCCTGGGTCTGGCTGATAAACATGGGCGTCAGCACGCTGACAGCGTCATAGCCGCCCACCTGCTCCACCAGCTTTACCAGGCGGATCACCTCACGGGTGGTGATATGGCTGCATCCGGCCATCAGCTGGATCGGCCCGCCATCCCGGGCGGTACGGCCCGCGGCGGCGGAGCGCACGGCGGCCAGAGCCTGGACGTACTCCTGATCGCTCACGGCATAAAATTCCCCGGTGGTGCCGAAAGGAAAAAGGCCGTAGACCCCGTTATCCAGCAAATAGGTGGACATACGCTCCAGCGCCGCGCAGTCCACGCCGCCCTCCGCATCAAAGGGTGTGATGATCGGAGGAATGATCCCGTAAGGCTTATACATAGAACGATCTCCTCAAAAATTTCTCTGTTGGCGGGCCCGTCAGTGCTTGCCCAGTTCCCGCTCCGCCGCCTGCAGCAGGCCCTTCATGTAGCCTGTGGAGTAGGCAAAGGAGCCGGGCATACCGCCAAAGCCCTCCAGGGGCTTAAAGGCGTGGTCAATGGAGATCACCGCGCCGCAGCCGCAGGCCACCAGCTGCTTCATGATGGCGTACATGTCGGCGTAGCCGTCCTCCGCCAGCACCTCCTCAAACACCGGCAGAGGCCGGTCCACGTTGCGGAAATGGACGCAGAGGATGCGGTCGTCGGCACAGAGTTCCCGGATGTCGGCCATGATATCGCCAAAGGCGTCTCCCCCCTCCAGCCAGCAGCCCACACACAGCTTTATGCCCAGCGCCCGGCTGCCCTTCGCCGCGGCAAAGGCCCTGCGGTAGCACTCCATGCTGTAGATCAGGCTGGGGATACCGGCCATGCAGCTGAGGGGCGGGTCGTTGGGGTGCAGGGCCATGCGCACACCGGTCTCCTCCGCCACGGGGATCACCTGATCCATAAAGTATTGGAAATTCCCCCAAATTTCCTCCTGGCTGTAGGATCTGGGCTCGGCGTTGGGCCGGGCCAGGATTTCCTCCTGGTCGCAGAAAGCGGAGACGCCGCCCCGGGTGTGCTCGCCCACCTTGTGGGCGGTACGCAGAATCCCGTTGGGCTGCCATGCGATGGACGTGAAGGGCACCTTGGCCCGGCCCAGTGTCCGCAGCATATCCTGAAAGCGCTGAATCTGTACACCCCGGTCAGGCAGGTTCAGGTGGATGCTCTTGTTCTTCTGCAGTTCGTTGCAGGCAGCATCGGAGACGGTGAGGCCGAATTTCGCCAGGCGCTCCTGGGCGGCGGACACGCACGCATAGGTGAGCTCCTCCGGCTTCAGAGCCAGGGACACATACTCCAGGCCCATCTGGCGGATAAAGGCCAGTTCCGTATCCGTGCTCACAGTGCGGACGGGAATCTGAGGTTTCATAGACATAGTGGTATTCTCCTTATTTAAATTAGCCGTAGACCGGGAAGAAGAAGTTGGCGCAGAACACAACGGACACCACGGCGATAGCAATGAGGGGCAGGGTGAACTTCAATGTCTGGCCCAGCTTCAGGCCGCATGTGGCGTAGGCAATGCCACATGCGGGGGAGCCGGAGGGGAAGGCGATGGCCACGTTGGAACAGAAGCGGACGATCAGGATGATGCCCCGGGGGTCCCAGCCGGCGGCCACAGCGACAGTGGCCGCCACGGGCATCAGCACATTGGCGGTAGCAGAGTTGGACATAAAGGTGGTCATAACAGTGGTCACAATGGCAAAGACGAACATAACCATCAGGCCGCTGGGATTACCTCCCAGGATTTTCAGGATGGTCTCGCCGATCAGTTCACCAGCGCCGGTTTTGCCCAGAGCATCCGCCATTACCAGAACGCCGGCAATCATCCACACGGAGTCCATGGTCATGGCGGAGACGGCCTCCTTCACGGAGAAACACTTGGTGAAGATCAGAACCAGCACGGCCAGAGCAGGCCCAATGTACATCAAATCACCCAGCTGCTTGTTGAAGAACAGGGAGAGCATAACCACCACAAACACCACATAAATGATGGTCTCCTGATATTTGGGCAGCTGCTCCTTCTCCTTCTTGGGCTTATTGCCTCTGGCCGCCAGAGCAGCCTGGTCAATGCTGCCGCTGGGCAGGAACTTGTATGCGAAGAGGCAGTAAACCGTCACCAGCAGGCAGGGAATAATGGACACCTTAAACATGTCAAGCACCTGCAGCAGGTGATTTTCGTTCTCGATCATACCGCCGTACACGGCATTCATCGTGGCGTAGGAGGTGGCGCCCATGGCGATGGGCAGCTTGCCGCCCCACACAGAGAGCATGGCCAGACAGGGGATCGTCATACGGGACGGGGTGATGTCGCCGGTGTCACCCAGGGCCACCAGGAACATCAGGCACACCAGCATGATGGCCGTGGTGGGCATGAAGCAGGCCATGGCAATAATGACGATATACATACCGATCAGCAGGGCCATGCCGCTCTTGTTCTTCAAACGAATCATGGATGCCTGGATCTTGTCAATAAGGCTGGTTTTCTGGAACGCCGCCACCAGGGCGAACATACCAGCCAGCATAATAAGGGTCTTGTTGCTGAAGCCGCTGAATGCTTCGGAGATGGTAAACACCTTGGTGACAGCCAGCAGCACACAGCAGGTCATGGTTGTAACACCAAAGGGCCACTTGTTGAGCAGGAAACCGATGATCATGAAAACCATGATCGCTAAGACAATGTACAATTCCATAATTTCCCTCCACCTTTTTGGGTGGCCCCAGAGCCCTGCGCGGCAAGGCCCGGAGCATTGTTCCGCCCCCCTGCCCCCTCCCTGTGTCTCTGCGCTACCGTCTGGCTGGCGGCGGTGCAGAGGGAAGCGGTGGTTCGGGGCGCGTGCGTATCTTTCTCGCGCGCGCTTGCAAGATAGTCAAATTCTACAAAAAGGCGGGAAAAATGACAATGGACATTCCGCTATTTTTCATGGCCTGAAATTGTTTGTTCCGTCAGAATTTCAATTTTTGAAATTTATGCTCACAAATTATTTACAGAAATTTCACACAGGGCGGTATACTTTCCGAACCGCCGGCAAAAAGCGGGAGAGAGGAGATGTATCCCTCTCTCCCGCCGCTCATTGCTCCGCCCGTTTTCTGAAGGACGGTACCTTGCCGTATCAGTAGGTATAGTCCGGGCCGATGCCGTACTTTTTCATGTAGCGCCACAGGGTGGTCTTGCTGACCCCCAGTTCCGCCGCCACCTTCTCCCGGCTGCCGTTGTGCTTTTTCAGCAGCTGGGCAATCTCCACGCCCTTCTGGTCCTTGAACAGCACCACCTGTTCCGTGCCGGAGAGCGTGTGGGGCATGATCTGCTCCACCTGACGGCGGAGAAATACCTCGTCAATGCTCCGCCGCTCTGTGAGCAGCACCACCCGCTCGCACACGCCGTTGACCTGGCTCAGATTTCCCGGCCAGTCGTACTCCCGTACAAACTGCCGGGCCCCCGCCGTCAGCTGGACATAGCGCTTGTATCTTGCCTGCCACTCCCCCAGATAGAAGTCAAACCAGCCCAGAATGTCCTCCCGCCGCCGCCGCAGGGGCAGCAGTTCCAGGCCCAGCACGCTCAGCGCATAGTAGAGGTCGCTGCGAAAGCTGCCCTTCTCAATCTGAGACGACAAATTGATGCAGCTGGATGCGATGACCCGCACATTGGCGGCAATGGGCCGGTTGGAGCCGTTGTGAAGGAACTTGCCCCGGATCAGGTTGAACAGCTTGTACTGGGTCTCCACCGACAATTCCTCCACATTTTTCACGAACAGCGTCCCATTCTCCGCCAACTCCGCCATACTGGCCGGGGTATCCTTGCGGGTGGTATAGTTGCCGAAGAGCATGTTGTCCAATGTCTCCGGCAGGTAGGCGCTGCAATCCAGCGTGACAAAGGCATTGCCGCGGCACAGGCTGTCGTTGTGAATGCACTGGGCCACGATCTCCTTGCCGGTGCCCGGCTCACCGGTAAGAAGCACGGGAGCGGCGTACTTGGCCATTCTCCGGGCCTGCCGCACCGCCGCCTCCGTCTCCCGGCTCAGGCATACCAACTTGTCAAAGCTGTATCGGGCCACAAACCCACGCTGGTAGAGTTCATAGCGCAGTTCATTGTCCATCCGGGTGATGTTTTTGCCCTCCTGGAAGGTGAGGATGGCCCCCTCGGTCTCCTGATCCACGGACACCGGCGCAATGTTCACCACCGCCACCTTCTCCCCCACATCCAGTACAAAGGCGGAGGAGGCTTTGCCCTGCACCAGCGCATCCTCCAGCACAGCCTGGCTCAGCCCCGGCAGCACCCGCGTCACCGGCCGGCCCAGCAGGTCGCCCGGTGCCTGGCCCAGCAGCTGATAGCCGGCGTGGTTCACCCGGCGGATAACCCCCTTGGAATCCACCTGCATAATGCCGTTGAAGGTGTAGCTGAGCATGGTGTCCATCTCGGCGCTGTTGCGCTTCTCCAAGTCAATGGCATACCCCACCCGGTTGGCAGTCTCCAGGGTGCTGCGCAGCCCCTCCTCCCCGGTGGACATGAACACACAGGGCAGGCCCAGCTGCCTGGCCCGGTCACAGACCGTGTTGCCGCCCACCACCGCCAGGCAGCCTTCCCGCCGGGCCTGTTCCACCGCGGGAGCCTGCTCCCCGTTGTCTGACACCGGATAGAGGCGCAGGTCAATCTGAAAGAGTTCGTTGAAATACCGGGTGTCGCAGATGGCGTTGGCAAAGCTGATGAGACCAATCCGCGGACAGTCCTCCCCCAGTTCCCGCCGGATGCCCAGCACGATCCTGCCCAGTTCCTGGGCGGAGGTACGCAGTTCCACCAGGGGCAGACGCACAGTGTCCCTCACCAGGTGGGCATGGGCGCCCCGGGCCACAATCAGTTCGCAGCCCCCGGCCTCCAGTTCCCTGGCCCGGCGCGGGATATCCTCCATACCCACATACTCCACGCAGAGGGCGGTCAAATTGGCGTACTGTCCCACCATCCGCCGCGCCAGATCACACATCTCCCTGTGGGGCACCAAAATCGCTACCTTTGCCATCGGAGTCCCTCCTTTTTCAGCTTACCGCCAGTGTAGCCCAGGGCGGCGGGCACTGTCAACCAAAATTCCCCTCCAGAGCGAAGCGGGGCCGGGCAAAAGCCCAGCCCCGCCCCGCTTTGAGAGGAAGAGATTTAAGAGAGAGAAAACATCTGTCGCTACCGGCCAATGGTTATGCCGGTCAGCTTCTCATAGTACTTGGCAATGGCGCTGTGGTCGTTCTGGCCGCAGCCCTGGTTGTGCAGCCACTGGAGCACCTCCTGCACAGCGGCGGTCATGGGCACGGGGGAACCCACACTGTGGGCGCAGTCCAGGGCGTTGTTCAAATCCTTGATGTGCAGATCAATCTTGAAGCCGGGCTTGTCGTTGCCGGCCATCATCATGGGAGCCTTGGCCTCCATGACGGTGGAGCCCGCCAGGCCGCCCCGGATAGCCTGGAACACCAGTTCCGGGTCTACCCCCGCCTTCTGGGCCAGGGTCAGGGCCTCAGCCAGAGCCTGGATATTGCATGCCACGATAATCTGGTTGGCCAGCTTGGTGGTGTTGCCGGCGCCCACCTCGCCGCAGCGGACCACACTGGCGCCCATGGTGTCCAAAAGGGGCTTGCAGCGGTCAAATATCTTCTGCTTGCCGCCCACCATGAAGCTGAGGGTGCCGTCCACAGCCTTGGGCTCCCCGCCGGAAACCGGCGCGTCCAGCATCTCCACGCCCCGCTCCGCCAGCGCCGCGGCGATTTCCTTGCTGGCGATGGGGTTGATGGAACTCATATCAATGAATATCGTGCCGGGGCGCATATAGGCGGCCACGCCGTCCTCCCCCAGCATTACAGCCTTTACATGAGGGGAGTTGGGCAGCATGGTCAGCACCACGTCACACTGCCGGCCAATCTCCTGCTTGGAGGCCGCCTTGGCTCCGGCCGCCACCACCTCGTCCACGGGAGCCTGGCTGCGGTCGTTCACCAGCAGATCCGTATAGCCGCCCTTCAGCAGGTTTTTCGCCATGGGCTTGCCCATGATACCAAGGCCGATCAATCCAATTTTCATTGCAAAACATCTCCTTTTCTGATTCCTGTCAGCTTGCCCCTATTATAGGAAAACAGCCGCCGGGAGACAAGGCGCAAAACCGCCAAAACCGAACCCCATTCTTCTGGTAATTCGTCAAACTTTCACCATTTGCAACTTTATTATTTCATATAATGAAACAAACGGGCGCATTTCTCACCGCACCACCCCTTCGCCGGGCGCATACACTGTCAATACGACAAGGAGGGGTATGGCATGGCTGTCACAGCAAATCCGGCGCCGGTTATTGCGCTGGTAGGCAATCCCAACGTGGGAAAATCCACTGTATTCAACGCGCTGACCAATCTGCACCAGCATACGGGTAACTGGCCCGGCAAAACCGTGGCTACCGCCCGGGGCCTCTATACATATCACGGCAGGACCTATACCCTGGTGGATCTGCCGGGCACCTATTCCCTGCACCCCAGCAGCGCGGAGGAGGAGGTAACGCGGGACTATCTCCTCTCCGGTGAGGCGGATGTGACACTGGTGGTGGTGGACGCCACCTGTCTGGAGCGGAACCTGGCCCTGGTACTCCAAGTGCTGGAGCGGGTCTGGCCGGTGGTGGTATGCGTCAATTTACTGGACGAGGCGGCAAAAAAGGGAATCCAGGTGGACCTCTCCACCCTGCGCAGCCGGCTGGGCGTGCCGGTGGTGGGGGCCGCCGCCCGCAGCGGCCAGGGGCTGGAGCAGCTGCGCCAGTCTTTGGAGGAGGCAGCGGCCAATCCACCGCCCCGTCCCCTGGAGGCCGCCGGCTGTGCCGGCTGTCCGGGCTGCGAGGAGTGCCAGGCGGCCTCCACCGTGGCCCGGGCCGTCCGGCTGGCAGGGGAGGTTATGTCCATGGATCAGGAGGCCGCCCACCGGCGGGACCGGGCCATCGACCGGCTCCTCACCTCCCGGGCCACGGGCATTCCGGTGATGCTGCTGCTGCTGGGCGCAGTGCTGTGGCTGACCATGGCGGGGGCAAACCTGCCCTCTCAGCTGCTCTCCCAGCTGCTTATGGGGTGGCAGGAGCCTCTGCGGGGGCTGTTCCACGCCCTGGGCGCCCCCTGGTGGCTGGAGGGGGCCCTGGTGGACGGCATGTACCGGACCGTGGCCTGGGTGGTGTCGGTGATGCTGCCCCCCATGGCGATCTTTTTCCCTCTCTTCACCCTTCTGGAGGACGCAGGCTATCTGCCGCGGGTGGCCTTTAACCTGGATCACTTTTTCCAGCGCTCCGGCGCCCATGGCCGCCAGGCGCTGACCATGTGCATGGGTCTGGGCTGCAACGCCTGCGGCGTCATGGGCTGTCGGATCATCCAGAGCCCCCGGGAGCGGCTCATCGCCATCCTCACCAACGCCTTTGTCCCCTGCAACGGCCGTTTGCCGCCGCCGGAGAAAGGGCAACTATGGGCGCCGTCAGGGCCTATCCGCCGTATCCCCCTCCTCCAGCCGGCGCAGAAGCTCCTCCAACTCCTCCAGCTGCCGCCGGGCCGGCAGGCCCGACCGGCGCAGCCGCCCCTCGATCACCTCCCCATAAAAGGCGCTGACCCGGGCCTCCAGCGCCGCCCCGTCCCCCTCCCGGTGCACCAATATGTTCCGGGCATTGTTTTTTCCCATAGGCATCCCTCCGGCTTCAGCCTATGCGCCGGGGCCGCGGTAGAGACCGAATGGCCAAAAAAAGCGGAGGGCCTTACAGGCCCTCCGCCCGCACTATCGGCGGCCCGCCTGCCGGGGGGCCAGGATTCGGGCGCTGAGCAGAGACACCAGCGGCACTGTCAGCACAATACCCACAGACCCCGCCACGCCCCGAATCAATTCGATGACAATGGCGTCGGTATTAGCCACCTGGAGCAGGGGGTAGCCATAGGCCTGACAGAGGATCAGCATGTTCATGGACGCCCCGGCAAAAGCCAGGATCAGGGTGTTGGCCATGGTGCCCATGGCGTCCCGGCCAATGTTCATGCCGGAGCGAAACAACTCCGCCCGGGTGAGGCCGGGGTTCAGTTCCCAAAGTTCGTTGCAGGCGGAGGCAATGGACATGGCCACATCCATCACCGCGCCAAGGGAGGCGATGAGAATCCCGCTGACCAGCAGGCCGCTGATATGGAGCCGCGCGTCGTAGGCCCGCAGCACCAGTTCCTCCGCCTCGGACATATTGAAGCCGTTGAGGGGGGATATCAGTCCCGCGATCCAGGCGAAGAGGCCCGCCGCGGCCACGCCCCCCACACACCCCAGCGTGGCGCAGAGGGTCTTTTTGGAAAAGCCCGTCAGCAGCACCAGGGACGCGGCTGTGGTCAGCGCCACGATGCCGACGGCGGCCAGCACCGGCGGCGCCCCCCGCAGCACCAGCGGCACCAGCACAAACCAGATACAGGCTACCGTGTAGGCCAGGCCCAGCACCGCCATGGCCCCCTTCTTTCCGCCGATAACCACCAGCAGCAGCACAAACACCGCCACCAGCCCCGCCAGCAGTATGCCCCGGTCATAGTTGGGCACGGAGACCACATAGGGCTCCCCCGCCTCATCTATATCCAGCCGGACAATGACCCGGGTCCCCTCCCGGCAGTCCACGTTGCTGTAGGCGCTGAGATAGTTGACCGCCTCCAGCGTCTCCCCCCGGAACTCTCCGGACAATATCTCCAGTTCCAGCAGCTGCTGGCCGATCCGCCGTCCCTCTGTCCAGGTGTCCTCCTGGGCGTAGTCCTCCAGCACCTGCGTGACACGGGCGGCGGCAAACCGGCGCTTCTGCGCCGCGGAGAGGGCCCGCTCCTCCGCCGTCCCCCGCAGCAGCAGGGCCAAGCCCACCAGCAAAACCAGCAGCGCCAGCGCCGCCGCGATCTCCCTGTGCCGCCGGATGGCTGACGGGGCAGGCGGGGCAGACTCTTTCTTCGTCTTTTTCTTCATGGTATCTCCTTGTAAACAGGATCGCCGGGAACCACGCCGCCCTTTGGCAGCGCGGTTCCCGGCGGATAATTGTGCACTGTGCTTACTTCAGAATGGTTTCACAAAACCGCGTGAGCATTGCGGCCAGTTCCGCCCTGGTGGCATAACCCCTGGGCGTCAGCAGGCCGCCGGCGCCGCCGGAGATAATCCCCACGGCCACAGCCCACTCCATAGCCTCCCGGGCATAGGCGCTCAGGTCGCCGCAGTCCGCAAATACGGTCAGGTCCCCGCGCTGGGACACATCGATCCCCACGCTGACACAGTAGCGGTAGAGCATGGCGATGACCTGCTCCCGGGTGACGGGGTCAACAGGGCCGAAGCGGCCATCCCCGTAGCCGTTGACGATCTGCCGCCCAGCGGCCCAGATCACGGGGGCGTGGTACCAGACTCCGTCGGCCACGTCGGTGAAGCTTCCCTCGCCGCTCTCAGGCATCCCTGCCAGGCGATAGAGCACCATGGCCAGCATGGCCCGGCTGGTGGGAGCCCCGGGGAGGAACACGGTGTCGGAAACACCCTGCAGCAGGCCGTTTGTCCAGACATAGTACACCGCGTCATAGAACCAGTCGTCCGCGCTCACATCGGTAAAGGGCATCTGCTCCGTGTCGGGAACGACGGGCTCCAGCGGCGTGGCGGGATCGGGATGATTGGTGGCACTACCGCCACCGCCGCCGCCCGGCCGCACCGGCCGATCCGGTCTGCCTCCGGTGGTGCAGACCACGTCGTCCCGGTCACGCACCCGGATACGGGGGGCAGGGCCGTCAAAGGTGTTGTCATAGGAGGCCAGGCCCGTCACCGTGATGGAGGCCCCCACCGCCAGATTGGCAATGGTTTTTCCGGTGGTGATGTAGCCGTCGATGAACACCCGGCCCAGATTGCCGGCGGCATCCCGCACCATAATGGTTTGGGGCAGGCCGTCCTGCAGGGCAAAGCTGTCCACCGTACCGGTAAGCGTCACCAGGCTGCCCAGCACCGAGCCGTCGTTCAGCGCGGCGGCGGTAATGGTTTTCGGCTCCACGGGATCGCCGGCGCCGATGCGCTCAATGCTGCTCACGGCAATCTGGCGCTCCCCCTGGTAGGAGGAGGTGGTGCCGGTAATGCGGACCAGATCGCCGATCTGATAGCTGCCGGCCACCGGGAAGGCGTTGATGCCGGCGGTATCATCCTGGAGATAGATGCAGTCGAAGAAGGCGGTATCCTTGTCATAGCCTGAGGCGTTAGAGGTGACAACGCCCTCGATGGTGAATTTCACGCCCTCCTGGCTCTCCGCCTGAACTGCGGCGATGGGACTGACAGTCACCGGGTTGAGGTAGGCCAGCAGGTTTTCGCAGATGGTGTAGTTGGCGTAATTCAGTTCACCGGCGTTGTCCTTCTCCTTCACCTCGAAGTTGGAATAGAACGCGCCGCCGGCCACAATGATCTGCGCGCCGCTGTCCAGTTCCTCCACCGCCGCGATCAGCACCCTGCTGGTGCCGTCGGCCGCGGAATAGGTGGGGTAGCCGCCGCCCAGTCCATCGCCGTCCCGATCCTGGGAGACGGTGGTGGGATGGCCGAACACCAGGCCGGTGGTGGCACTGTTGAGGGCGCCGGAGGCGGTATAGACGGTGGTACCGGCATACTGGCTGTACACCTGGGAGCGCGTCTCATCCTGGGGATTGTCGGCGTCGTATACCAGGCCCTTCAGCAGGAAGGAGTCCCTGTTATAGGTATCCAGATACAGCCGGTACTCCCCGTTCTGGCTGTCATAGGCCCCGTCGTCTCCAATGCGCAGGTCGGAGCCCACAGCGGAGAGGATCAGATTCTGCTGGGCGGCCATGTGCTGCTCCGCAGTCATGGTGGCGTTCCCCTCATACCCGTCGGAGTAGCCGTTCACAATCAGGCTGCCGCCGCCGGCGGTAAAGGCCGCCAGGGCCGCCAGTTCCTCCGCCGTATAGCACCGGAAGTCCGTGGTATACTTCCGGCGGTCCGGGGCGGAGAGGATCAGCAGCGCAAATTTGCCCTCCTTGTTCTCCGCCGCCTGAATCAGTTCCTCCGAGGTGTTCAGCCGCACCACCCGGACACCGTAGGCCGCCGCCAGCTGGGTGAAGTTTGTGTAGCTGTCCGCGTAGTTGCCGCTGATGTACTGGTTATAGTGGCTGGCGTCGATGCCGATATACGCCATGGCGGCGGGGTCCTTCACATCCAGGGTGATGTCCTTGGTGAAGGTCAGTTCACTGCCGTCGTAGAAGATCACAGCGGAGACGGTGACGGTGGTCAGCCTGGCGGCGGCAGGGGTGTAGGCAAAGTCCACGGAGAGGCTGCCGCCGGCGGGCAGGACCTTCTCCTCGCTGATCTGGCCCACAACAGCTCCATCCACCATGAAGGTGATGGCCTTTACCGCCGCATCCTCCGCCTCACCGTTGAAGAAGGAGGCTGTCAGCGTCAGTTCCTCGCCCTTCACCGGCACCTCCGTGCCGCAGGCCAGGTCCTCCATGCCGATGGCCAGGGTCTGACCCATCCACACAGGGGCGGTAACGGCCAGATCCCGGTCCTCCTGGGTAACACGGATGTAGTAATAGGACGCGGCCTTGCCCGGCTCCAGCGTGCATGTCAGCACGCCACCTGCCAGCTGGGCAGGGTCATCCCAGGTGTACGCCACCCGGCCGGAGTTGGACACCACCTCCACCTTGGCAATGGCGTCGCTGGAGTCGGGATCGCTGACGGACACCTCGATCACCGCCTCACCGGGCTTTTCCGGGATGATGCTGCCCATGATCTGGCCGTTTAAGCTGTACTCCAGTTCCAGGTTCTTGTCCTCGGTGGCGTACATGCGGTAGGAGCGGATGGCCTCATAGAGGCTCTCCTCCGTCAAATCGGCGGCCAGGATCACGTCCCGGGCGTCGTTGGCGTTGCCCCACTTGCCCTTGTGGTTATCCTGGTTGTTGGTGGGCGCCACGTGCCAGCCCTTATCCAGCGCCAGGGTGTACTGCTCATAGCTGGGCCAGTAGCCGCTGGAGCCGATGGCCCCCTCGCCGTTGCCCACCTCCACGGTGAAGATGTACTGGTCATAGAGGGCGGTATAGTAGCCGAAGTCCTGGAAGTTGCCGAAGGTGGCGCCGGGGTGGTTGAACTGGCTGAGGGATTCCACCCCCGCGCTGCCCGCCTCCACCAGCAGGTCGTAGTAGGCCTTCATACCGGCGTCATTGGTCTTGTTGTTGAGGGTTTTGTTGTTCCGGGACACCACCCCCGGAGTGTTGAAGGTGTTGATGTGGCCGGGCCCGCCGGACCAGGTCATCTCAAAGCCCGCCAGAGCCAGCACGCCGCTGTGGCTCTCGTTGAAGGCGTCGATTGTGCCGGTATAGGTGTCCCAGGCCGCCTGGGCGGAGGAGACCGCCTGGCTCACATCGTACAGCGCCGCCTCCGGGTTGGGGCTGGAGGTGGAGTCAAAATAGTTGGAGTGGTCGGTAAAAGCCACAAAGTCCACGTTGGCGCTCTCCGGCAGGCCCGACACATAACTCAGGGCGCTATCCAGGCTGCCGGCGCCGTCGGAGTAGGTGGTGTGGGAGTGGAGTTGGCCGTAGTAGCGCTGATAGAGGCTGCTGCCCACGGTGAAATACCAGCCTCTGACAACGCTGGCCCCGTCGGTCCTGCGGACGGTGACGCTGACCTGACAGCGGCCCGCGGCCAGATCCGCATCCGGGGAATAGCGGACGCTGCCGCCGGTGACAGTGGGCGTCACAGCCTGGCCGTTCACCGTCATCTCCACGGAGAAGCCCTGGCCACCGTTGATGACGGTGCAGCCAATTTCAGGCCGCCGGTCCTCACCGGTCTGGTAGCCCTGGCCGGGCCGCAGGTCCGTGATGAAGGGCAGATCGTTGACCGGAACAGAGGCAGTGGTGGAGAACGCCACGCCCTTGCCATCCCGGCCGCTGACCACGATCTCCAGCGTTTCGCTGGCGGCGGTGATGTGGGAGCCGGGAACCGTGAAGGACCAGCCCGACTCACCCTCCGTCAGGCTGTACGCCTTTTCGTTCACCGTTACCCCCACCGTCTCCACGCCGAAGGGCGCGTCCACTGTGAAGGACACCGGGAAATCCACCCCCACGTTGGCCTCGCCCAGGGTCATAAACACCGCCTCTGGCCGGTTGACAATGCCCTCTGTCACCGTGTCGGCGCAGGGGAGGAACCGGAAGGTGTACATATCCGCAGGGTAGCTGGCCCCGGAGTAGAAGCTGTAGGTCTTAAAGGAGCCGGAGTAGTACTCCATATACTGACGGCCCGTATTGTTGTACCGGGCGTTGACGTTCAGCATCTGGAAGCCTCCGTTGAAGTTCTTCAGCTCCCAGGTGGAATAGTCGTCCGCCGTGGGGGTATAGAAGGCGGAATTGCCCGTGGCGCCGGTGGTCAGATAGCCGTCCGTCTCATTGTGGAAGAGGTATTCCCCATTCCCATTGATCTCCACGGTAAAGACACGGGCGCCATTGCCGCAGGAGGCCGTCCCGTCGTCACCAATGGCGGCGGGCACGCCCAGCACGGACGTACTGGTCTCATTGCCGTCCGTCCCGGCCAGAACACCGCCCAGCAGGGGATTGTAGATGACCACCTGGTCGCCGGCCTGGGGCAGACCCGCCGCAGAGGGGGCCGTGCCGCCGTAGTAGCCGTCCCCGTCCTCATCGCCGCTGGAGACGCCCACAAAGTCAAAGATGTAGATCTCCGACAGGGTGCTGCAGGTCCAGGCCTTGAAGCCGCTGTAGTACTCTAAGTAGATATCCCTTCCATTGTACTGCACATCGGCGCTGACAATCGTATAGCCGCCGAAGTCCTCCTGGTACTGAATGGTCCAGTTGGTGCCGCTCCCATTGGTGTCCTGCAGGGAGAGTTGCTCACTGGAATTCACGGAGAGATAGGGGCCGTTTTCACCCAGTCGAAGGGTGTAGGTTCCGTCCGCCTTCCTGTTCACGGTGTACACGGCGGAGCCGGTGGGAATCGTATCCCTGCTGTCCGTGGCCATCACGGTGATGGCGCCGCCGGCCACCTCATAGCCGAAGAAGGCCTCCACGGGATAGGCGCCGCCCTGGCCGCTCTTGTGGTACACCGCGTAGGTCCCCGGCTCCAGGCCGTCGCCGGGCTCCGGGCCCGTGCCGCCGTCCACCTGGTAGTCCGTGGTGCGGCCATTGCGCAGCTGATAGCTGGTCCTATAGGCCGAGCAGCAGGCGTACAGCCCCACCACCGTGCCGGAGGCGGGCAGGGGCGCGCCCTTATAGAGATTGGCCGTCCCCGTGCTGTCGGAAACCTGGGTATTCCCCCCGGCGTTAAAGTCTCCCAGGGTCACATCCCTGATATAGACGTACTCCGAGAGGTAGTCCGCCCCCAGTTGGGACAGGGTGATCTCCTGGGCGGGGATCGGCTCCTGGTCCGGGTACAGCACCTCCATAGTGGGGAAACTCATCTGGAGCACACCGTTGTAGTCCACGATCTTCCCGGTGACCGTGACCACATCCCCCACCTGGTAGGACTCGTAATTGTTGTAGTCGTAAAGCTGGAAGCCTATGATCTCCCCATCCACAACATCCTCCAGGATGATGCTGTTCAGGCTCTCCCGGCCGTTGTAGTTGCTGCCGTAGTGGTAGACCACCTGGCCGATCACGGTGACAGCCTCCGCTGTGGCGCCGCCGGCGAGAGCCTGGTCGATGGTCAGCACACCCACCGGGACCATGTCCGCGGTGATGGGATCGCCGTCGGGATCATCGCCGCCGCCGGACCTGGTGATCTCCCCGGCCAGGGTGTTGCGCAGCTGGAGCGTGTCGTTGTAGACGCCCACGGCGGCGGTCACATCAATGATATCCCCCACCGCGATGTCCCACGCGCCGTCCGTCTTGCCCACCACGGCCTTGTAAATCTGAATGGTGTCCGTGCCGTCGGTGACGGTGATGTTGGGCTGGCTGTACTGCCCGCCATTGTCATAAACCTCCGTGACCTCCAGGCCGGTCAGCCTCACATAGGTGCAGATGTCCGCCGTGGTCAGCCGGCCGATCTCGGTGTCCTCCGCCGAAAGCGTCAGGCCGGAGGACGGCTCATAGGAGGCGCTGCCCAGCTGGGGCAGGCCGTTATACACCGTCCGGACTCCGGTGGCGATGACGGTGTCCCCCAGGCTGGCGCTGGGGTTCGCGGCCATACGGGCGCAGATTCCCCCCGTCTCGTCCTGGAGGTAGAGGTTCTTTCCATCCACCAGGGTCACAACGCCCTTCACGGTAAAGGTTCCCGTGCTGGCGGCCAGAGCCTCCCCGATGGTGCTCACCTGGACAGCCTCGGCAATGGTGTACGTCTCGGACAGCACCGCACTCCACTGCCCCTCCAGAGTGGCCGCGGCCTTCAGTGTGCAGGCCTCCTCAATGACGGGGACGCCCCCGTCATTGGCCGTGGAATATTCCACAGCGGCGGGATTTCCCTCCTCGGTGGGATCACTGCCATCGAGAGTAAAGTAGATGGCGGCCCCTTCGCTCTCGCAGGTCAGGGCAATCTCGGTGCCGGCTTCCACCGCGCCCCCCGCAGGCTCCGCCGCAGGCGTGGCCACTGTCACGTCACCGCCGGACGAATCCTCGCTGACGCTGAATACCGTCAGATAGCCGTTATATCCGGAGGCGCTCAGGTTCTGCTCCGCATATCCGCGGAACTGCGGCACGGAGTTATTCATCCGGAAGGTCAAATACCGTGTCGTACCGCCGAAATTGGCGGTTATTCCTCCATTTGCATCAGAAAACGCAAGTTCTGTGCCCGCATTGGACAGTCGCAGCGTTGTCCCGCTGCCCGCATAGGTAATCTGTTGCCCGGACAGGTCCGCCAGAGTAAACCCGCCGTCCACTCCAGCCGCCGGCACCCAAACCGCCGTATCGGGGGCAGATATAACCCGGCCCTCCTGCACATCCAACGCAACGGCGTTGAGCGCATTCGACACTGTCCCGGCATCATTTGTCAGGCCGTAATAGGTGCCCTCGTACAGCGCCGCGATCACATACGCATCGCCGGCGCTGATCTGGTCAGCCCCTGTAACGGCATCCCCTGAATACGTCACATCCCCCGCCAGTGCCACCGTTGGCACCATGGTCAGCACCATAGTCAACGCCAGCAGCAGCGACAGGAGTTTTCTCCCGCGCTTCTTCATATGTACCTCCTCCAACACCAAATCTATTGTTTTAATTACGCCGCAGGCGGACTGCCGCGCTTCTTCCCAAGCGCGCTCCATGGGAGAGGCCACCCGTGTATCTGTTATTATATATGAACTGCCATCAGATTTCAATCGAATTCCCGTATATTTTGCCTATTTCTAACATACATTTTATCTGCCGCGGCCGGATCTGGACAAAACAGCCACCGGCCCCGGGCGGAAAGGGGTACCATTCATGCGCTTTTTCATCTACAGCCGCAAATCTGTTTACACAGGCAGGGGCGAGAGCGTGGAAAATCAGATTGAACTGTGCCGCCAGTACATTGCCGCCAAATTTTCCACCGCCGGGGACCTCACCATTTACGAGGACGAGGGCTTCTCAGCCAAAAATACCCACCGTCCCCAGTTCCAGCGGATGCTGGGGGACCTCCGGCGGGAGAAGCCGGACTTTCTGGTCTGCTACCGTCTGGACCGGATCAGCCGCAGCGTAGGCGACTTTGCCGCCCTCATTGAGGAACTGGCCGGACTGGGCGTGGCCTTTCTCTGTATCCGGGAGGAGTTTGACACCTCCCGTCCCATGGGCAAGGCCATGATGTATATCACCTCCGTATTCGCCCAGCTGGAGCGGGAAACCATCGCCGAGCGGGTGCGGGACAACATGCTCCTGCTGGCCCGCACGGGCCGCTGGCTGGGGGGCACGGCGCCCACCGGTTTTTTTTCCCAGCGGCAGCGGGAACTGATTCTGGAGGGAAAGTCCAAAACCGTCTGCCAGCTGCGGGAAAATCCCGCTGAACTGTCCGTGGTGGCGGACATTTTTCAGTCCTTTCTGGAACTGCGCAGCCTGTCCGGCGTCTGCAAGCGCCTGGCGGGCCGGGGTGTGGTGTCCCGCTCCGGCGGGGCCTATTCGCCCCCCGTTCTCCGGCAGATCCTGGAAAATCCCGTCTACTGCGCGGCTGACGCCGACGCCCTGGCCTACTTTACCGCCCAGGGCTCTGACGTGTGCTTCCAGGCCGCCGACTGCACCGGCCAGTATGGACTGCTGGCCTACAACAAGCGGGACTATGCCCAAAAGCGCTCCCCCCGCCGGCCACCGGCCCAGTGGATCATTGCCGTCGGCCGCCACCGGGGATTGATTTCCGGCCGGCAGTGGAGCGCCGTACAGCGTATTTTGGCGGAGAACGTGCCCACGGGAAGGGACCCGGCCCTGACCCACAACAGCTGCGCCCTTCTCTCCGGTGCCATCCGCTGCGGACTCTGCGGCGGGCGGATGTTTGCCAAGCGCCGCTCCGGGGCCGGAGCGGATCCAACACGGTACGACTACATATGCGGCGCCAAGCTGCGCCTGGGCACGGCGGCCTGCCCCTGTCAGAACCTGGCCGGACCCGGGACAGACGATCTGGTGTGGCGGCGTCTCGCCCCCCACGCCGCCGTCAGCCCCTCCCGGCTGGCGGCGGCCCTGGAGCCGCTGCGGCGGGATCTTGCCCGGCAGGCCCGGGATGAGGCGCGGGAGGGGACGGCTCTCCGTCTGCGCCAGTGCAGCAAGGAGTTGGACCGGCTGGTGGCGCTGCTGGCCCGGGAGGACCTGGGGGCGGAGGCAACGGCCCGGATCGCCGCCCGGATCACCGCCGTGGAGGCCCAGCTGGCCCGGCTGAAGGAGGCCGACGCCCCCGGGCCGGACGGAGGGTGCCAGGAAGCAAAGAGCCCTCTGGGCAGCGGCCCCCTTCCGGATCTGAAGCTGCCGGAGCGCCGGGCCCTGGTGCGCCTCATGGCCCGCCGCATCCTCTGGGACGGGGAGGACCTCCACCTCTTTCTGGCGGGGACGCCGCCGGAAAAAGTTGCCCTTTCCCCGGCGGCCCATTCCCGACACTGATTGCCTTGATCTCCATGTTCTTTGTTGCGGGACGGGGGCTCTTTGCCAGTCTGGGGGCGGCGGCCATGCTCATGGGGGCCATTGTGCTGGCGGTGGCTATGACCCTGTGGGCCAGCCGCTTTCTCTCCTCCACTGTGCTCCGGGGTATGCCCTCCTCGTTCTCCCTGGAACTTCCTCCCTACCGGATGCCCCAGGTGTGGCAGGTGCTCATCCGCTCCATTCTGGACCGGACCCTGTTCGTCCTGGGCCGGGCGGTGGCGGTGGCGGCCCCGGCGGGACTGATTATCTGGGCCGCCGCCAATACCAGTGTGGGCGGGGAGAGCGTGCTGGCCTGCCTGGCTGGTCTGCTTGAGCCCCTGGGACGGGTGATGGGGCTGGATGGGTTTATTCTGCTGGCCTTTCTTCTGGGGTTTCCTGCCAATGAGATCGTGGTGCCCTGTATCCTCATGGGCTATCTCTCCGCCGGCACGCTGATCGACTATGGGAGCCTGGCCGAGTTGCACAGCCTGCTCACCGCCAACGGCTGGACCGGCACCACGGCGCTGTGCACCCTGCTCTTCACCCTCTTCCACTTCCCCTGCGGCACCACCTGCCTCACCATCTGGCGGGAAACCAGAAGCCTCCGGTGGACCGCCCTGGCCGTGGCCCTCCCCACCGCCGTGGGGGTGGGGGCCTGCGTCCTGGTGCGCCTCGTCTGCGTATATCTCCTCTGAAACACAGCGGTGAGAAAGCCTGAGCGGCTGCGAACAGCAGCAAAAATCCCACCCCGGTACGCCAAAGAAGGTGTACCGGGGCGGGATTTGGAGGCTATCAAAAAAGAGGCACGGCCTCTTTTTTGAGAAGGTTGCGCTGCGCTCCCACAGCATGTCCCTCTTCCGCATTTCTCACTCACTTTTTTGCCTGTTCTTTCAGAATTCTATTTTGCAACAGGCCCTTCTCGCATACGGTAAAACACTTAATAAATTGATATTCCCGTACTGGCGGCGCTATTTTTCTTTTTTGTGAGAACGAACTTTTGAAACGATGAAGATAAGGGCTAAAATAAACCCTAAACCTCCCGCTAATATCTTTATAATGGGAGAGCTAAAATGTGGGTTCCTATAATGAGGAAATTTGTAGTTCTCTAATTCTGAAAGAACATAATAGGTATCTGTTTTCTCTGCATAAATATCTTTTCGAATTATCCCACTGTTGCCGATCGTAAGGGTCACTTCTTCTGCGTCACGGCTTACATAGGTGATGTACACAGTACCTGTATCCGTTTCCATAATTTCGCGGATACTGTCACATTGGTAGATATATTGTGGCAGTACGGCAGAGGTATAGAATTTGTACTGTCTATCACCAATGTTTTTTTCTTCTTGAAAAGCACACTGCGCTAAAACATTGGCAGCAGCAGGATACCACTCCTCATGATTGGGAAGGAGAATGGAATATTGCGTGTAGCGGCCAACTTCTTCTGCCGACAGAGGCTGTGGAGATGTTCTAAATTCTCCTACAATCAGCATCAGGATGAACATACACTCAATCGCGAGTGATAGAATGAAGCATCCTCTTAGGAAACCCTTCTTGCCAAAAATTCTGTAAAACGGACTGATATCCACACCAACCACCTCCCATCTAACGGCTCTATAGTACGTGGTCAACAAAAGGTCGTTGTGTTCCGTTTTTAACACACCGGCCTTTTGTGCTGCAACAATCATACAGGATCTGATTCAGGTAATGGCCTATACTAATCAAACCATCCCAGTGGGTAGTACCGTTCACAATACCCATATTCAGTCAATTCGGCATTGTACCTGGTTACACAAGTCTTTTGAATTGCACTCCAGGCTTTTGTTTCTGGCTCAGCACTCGGATTTCGAATCCAAGTAAATTTGTCACTAGAATCGTATCCGCCGCCGAATGTGCCGAATCCCGAATAACTGACCATCTCAACATAATCGTTAAATCTTGTTGAATCGTACAGCAATCCATATCTCGTGAAGTAGTAATCATAGTTTGCGCTACGATATAGCTTGACAGAGTTCATCAGGGCGTCCTTGCCACTGATGATTGTAATGCCGATACCAAGTGCATCTAAAATTGTCAATGCGCCGCCGGTTGTAATATTCAAATAGGCTCCGATTGCCGTAACAAAAGTAGCTGCCGCAAATGTCCTGTTGTCAGCTGTCACCCTAACATAATCGCCCCGGTTGTCAACACCGTGAAAGCTGATCTTCTTGTTGAGGTAGTCACAATATACGGAAGCACTGTTGGTCACTTTGTTGTTCATCATTGGGAAATCTGCTTTCAGATTTCGGAGCAAATCCGCCTCATTCGTAAATCCCACAACACCTGATCTGCTGATGGCATTATCTCTAGGCGCAATCATTACTTGACCAAGTTCGTTGATATCAATAGATAGGTAGGGATTGTTTTGTATTTTTGAATAGTCACCGGATACGATACATTCCCGTATTTTTATCCTGTAATCCATCTGAAATATTTTCAGATGAACCGTATCGGAAATTTACAATCTTTGTATTTTCTTCAGCTGACAGCATATATGCCGTATCATTCGACGGATCATAAACAATCTGTTCTACCAACCTCTCATCTGCAAAAGTTAGGTAGACTGTTTCGCCATCGAATGTCTGGTATGTATGTATATGCTACCCTCTACTTCCAGAATCTCTGTAATATCACTACAGGCGTAAAGGTGCGATGGCAATATGGATGATGTATATAAATTCATGCTAACATCTTTGAGTTCTCTGGTATCGATGAGTGTGGACATACTTAGAATGTCATTTTTCAATAGGCCTTGCGGCATACCAATAGATAAGGTTTGCAGCGAATCAACAGTGTATTGACTATATTTATCTATCTCATCAGAAGTCAGAGGAGAAATCTCTGTAATATCAACATAGTCTACACCGCTGTTTGAATGTTGAACTGTCCCGTCTGCGAAAGCAGGGACAGTCAGGCTCCAACAGAGCGTAAGCGCAAGGAATAAACTCATGATTTCTTTTTCATTAGTGTAACTTCCAATTTTTTGTGAAGGGTTTCGCTATGTGTGGAAATTCTATTTATACCTCCAAATTACTTCTGCATCGGACTGCTCCTTTCGCATCCCTCTAGTGGTGTGGGGTCTCCATCTTCACGGTCTACTTTAGTATTTCTTCAAAGGAGTAATCTCCTTCTTTTGCTTATATTATATATCAGCCTGTAAAAAAAGTCCAGCAAAAGCAGCCTTCGCGTCATTTCATTCCGGACTGCTACAAATAGCGGTCAAAACCCGCCCCGGATCACCCAAAAGGGTGCACCGGGGCGGGTTTTTGCAGTCCGCTCTGTTATATTACGTCAAAATATGACAAAATGTTTTCATCTTTTCCCGGAGGGGCGGCCCGCAGCCGCCGCTGTCCAGTCCGGGAGGCCTGAAAGGGGGACCCGCGCTTTCCACGGGTCCCCCTGCTCTCAGATGACAAAGTTCCCGTCCGCAAAGATCGGGACCTCCCGTCCATCCCGGGTTTTCCCCACAATGGAGAGGTCGGCTGTTCCCACCATGAAATCCACGTGGGTCACGGAGTCGTTGAGGCCCTTGGCCTTCAGTTCCTCCTTGCTCATGCTCTCCCCACCCCTGACGCACTCGGGATAGGCCTCGCCAAAGGCCAGGTGGCAGGAGGCGTTTTCATCAAAGAGGGTGTTGTAGAACAGGATCTTCTGGTTGCTGATGGGGCTGTCATAAGGTACCAGCGCCACCTCCCCAAACCGGGAGGCCCCCTCGTCAATGGAGATGGCGGCCCGCAGGGTCTCCTCCCCCACCTGGGCGTGGGCCTCGGTAATCCTGCCGTCCCGGATCACAAAGTGGAAGCCGTCCACAATGTTCCCGTCGTGAACCAGCGGCAGAGACGCGTAGACCACACCGTCGATACCGTCCCGCAGGGGGGCGGTGAAAATTTCCTCCGTGGGCATATTGGCGATGAAGGGCTGTCCGGCAGCGCAGACGCCGTTGCCGCCGGCCCAGACGTGGTCCTCCGGCAGGCGTATGGTGAGGTCGGTACCCAGGCTGTTGGTATAGTGCAGGCTCTCCAGCCCTAGGCTGTTCAGCTTATCCACACGGACCTTCAGGGTATCCAGATGCTCCCGCCAGCGCCGGACGGCGTCCCCGTCCCCGTTGACACGGATCGCGGAGAGAATCGCGTCCCACAGCTTGGCCATGGCCTCCTCCTCCCCCAGGTCCGGGAACACCTTCTTCGCCCAGCTGGGAATGGGGATGGAGCCGATGCACCAGGGGAAGCCGTTGGCCATCTCCAGGCGGTAGAACTCCTTCATGGCCTCACTGCCGCTGCGCTGGCTGCGGACAATCCGGTCCGGGTCCACGCCCTTCAGGTTCTCCGGGTCCGTGGCGGAAATGGCCAGATAGGCGGCGCCCTCCTTGGCATAGCCGTTGAAAAACTCCTGCTGCCAGGCGGGGACGGTGTCAAACACCTCATCCGCGGCGTGGAGGAACCGCTCCCGGGTCAGGGCGTCGTCCCGCCAACTCATGATAACCTCCCGGCAGCCGGCGGCATAGGCCGCCCTGGCGCACATGCGGGCAAACCAGGCGCACTCCACAGGGCAGGCGATCACCAGGTTCTGCCCCTTCTGCACATTGACTCCCACCTCCACCAGAAGGCGGGCATACTCCTGTAACTTCTCTTCCATACCAAAAATCTCCTTAATATTTGTCCAATCTCGTCCGATAAAGCGCTTACTTCTTCCGCCACAGGCTGGGGAAGAGCAGCAGCAGCAGCGGCATGATCTCCAGCCGTCCCAGCAGCATATTCAGGCTTAAAAACACCTTACCCACAGCGGAGAGGGCGGCAAAATTGCTGGTAGGCCCCAAAATGCCAAAGGCGGGACCCACATTGCTGATGCAGGTGAGAGAGGCGGTAAAGGCGGCGGTGAAGCCGATGTCGTCCCAGGCCACCACCAGCGTCCCTATGAGCAGCAGCAGGATATAGGCGAAGAAAAAGAGGGTGATGCCGGACAGGATGGGCTCGTCCACCCGCTCCCCGTCGCACTGGATGGTTGTCACTTGGCGGGGATGGAGGATGCGCTGCACCTCCCGGCGCAGGTTCTTCATCAGCAGCACCACCCGAATCTGCTTGACGCCGCCGGCGGTGGAGCCGGCGCAAGCGCCGGCAAACATCACCAGAATCAGCACCACCTGGGAGAAGGTGGGCCAGAGCACATAGTCGTAGGTCATATACCCCGTGGTGGTCATCAGCGTCACCACCTGGAACACCGCGTCCGTCACCGTATCCCAGTTGAGCATCCAGCCCGCCCGCAGCACCACATTGGCCACGATCAGGGCGGAGGCAATGACCGTCATCCAGGTGTAGGAGCGCAGTTCCTCACTTTCAAAAACCGCCTTGAAATTCCGCCGCAGGGCGTAGAACAGCAGGGCGAAGTTAATGCCCGAGAGGAACATGAACACAATGATGATCCACTCAATGAGGAGACTGTCGTAGGCGGCGATGCTGGCGTTTCTCACGGAGAAGCCGCCGGTGGAGATGGTGGTAAAGGAGTGGGTCACAGCCTCGTACCAACTCATGCCCGCCAGGCGCAGGCAGATGGTCTCCGCCGCCGTCAGGCCGATATAGATGCTGTAGAGAATCTTGGCGGTATCGCTGAGCCGGGGGGTCAGCTTGCTTTTGATGGGTCCCGGGGACTCCGCCCGCATGAGGTAGACGCTGCCCTCCCCCAGCTTGGGAATCAGGGCCAGGGTCAGAATCAGCACTCCCACACCGCCCATCCACTGGGTCTGGGCCCGCCAGAAGAGGACGCCCCGGGCCGTGCCCTCAATGGCGGTAAACACCGTGGCGCCGGTGGTGGTAAAGCCGGATACCGTCTCAAATACAGCGTCCACATAGTTCGGCAGCACACCGCTGAACACATAGGGCAGCGCCCCGAAGAGGGACAGCACCACCCACCCCAGGGCCACGGCGGCGAAGCCGTCCCGGGCCTGCATCTTGGCGCACCGCACAGGCAGAAAGCACAGCAGCTGCCCCACCGCGAAGGTAATGGCGGCGGAGAGAAGAAAGACGGGGCCATCCCCATCCCCGGTGGCAAAGCCGATGGCCATGGACGGCGCCATCAGCACCGCCTCCACCCGCAGGATCATCCCCAGGATGTGGAATACCAGCTTGTAATTCATATGTCCCTCCCCGGCCTCACTGCAAAATATCGTCCAGGTTCTGGAGGAACAGGCTCTTGGCCATCACCACCACCCGGTCCCCGGCGCGGATGCTGGTGTTGCCGTCGGGAATGATGGTTTTGCCCTCCCGGGCAATGGCCGCCACCAGAAGCCCCTCCTTCAGCCGCAGGTCCTTCAGGGGCGTGTCCAGGAAACGGGTATTGGCGGCGGCGGTAAACTCCACAGCCTCCACCTTCCCCCGCAGCAGCCGGTACAGGTTCTCCACGGCGCTGCCCTGGCTGGAGGCCAGGGAGCGGACATAGGCGGAGATCTGGTTGGCGGTAATGTCCTTGGGGCTGATGATGCTGTCCACGCCGAACTCCCGCATCATCTCCATGTAGTTGGGCCGGTTCATTTTGGCGATGACCTTCTTCACCCCCCGGCGCTGGGCGGTCATGGCCATGAGGAGATTCTCCTCGTCCCGGTTGGTCAGGGCGATGAAGGCGTCCGTATCCAGCAGGTTCTCCGACTCAATGACCTCGCTGTCGGTGCCGTCCCCCTGGATAATCACGCTGCCGGGCAGCTTGCCGGCCAGCGCCAGGCACTTGTCCGGGTCCTGCTCCACGATGCGGGCGGTCATCCCCACCTTCTCAACCGCCCAAGCCAGATAGGTGGCAATCTTACTGCCGCCCAGAACAGTAATGGAGCGGATCTTGTCCCCATCCCTGCCCAGGGTGTGGAAAAAGCTGGCGGTCTCCCGCTGGCTGCCGATGATATAGGCCTTATCCCCTACCTGGGGGACAAAGCTGCCGTTGGGGACAAACACCTCCTCCCCCCGAACCACAGCGCACATAAGCACGCCGTTGGGGTGCCGGCGGTTGTACTCAAAGAGGGAGAGGCCCGCCATCCCGTCGCTCTCCTTTAAGGGAAAGCCGATCATTTCCACCAGGCCCCTGGCAAAGCCCTCCACGCTGAAGGCGGTGGGCACCCGCAGCAGCCGGGAGATCTCCTGGGCGGCGGCGTACTCAGGATTGATGATCATATTCAGGCCAATCTCCCGCTTGAGCAGGTTGGCCTCCTTGAAATACTCCGGGGAGCGGATGCGGGCCACGGTGTGCTTGGCCCCCAGCTTCTTGGCGATCAGGCAGCAGACGATGTTCAGTTCATCGGAGCCCGTCACCGCCACCACCAGATCCGCCCCCCGCACACCCGCCTCCAGCAGCACCTGGATGGAGGCGCCGCTGCCCTCGGTGCAGAGAATATCCAATACTCCCTCGGCGTTTCGCAGCGCGTCAGGGTTCTTGTCAATGAGCACCAGATCGTGGTTCTCGCCGCTGAGCTGGCGGGCCAGGGTATAGCCCACCTTTCCGTTGCCGATGATAATGATCTTCATAGCTTTCCTATCCCTCGCTTGTTTCATCCTGGCCAGCGCCGCCGGAGGACAGGCGCCCGCGCCGTTTTTCTCTCCCGGACACCCGGCCCCTGGCCCTCATGGCCAAAAGGGTGTCGTTGAGTTCCGCCCCCATGATCAGCAGCACGGCGGTAAGGTACAGCCAGATCAGCAGTACGATCACCGTACCCAGAGCGCCGTATATCACAGAGTAGTTGGCAAAATGCTCCACATAAAACGAGTAGGCCGCCGAGAGGGCCATCCAGGCGGCCAGGGAAAACAGGGCCCCGGGCAGCACCGCCCACCCCGGCTGGCGGGTATCCTGGGCCATGGCATACAGCAGTCCCACAGCGGCAAACACCACCACGCCCAGCACCACAAAACGCAAATCGTCCCACAGCTGAATAAAGTGGTCGGACAGGGTGATGATTCCACTGAGAAAGCCCAGCGCCCGCTGCCCCACCGTGGTCAGCACCAGGGTCACGGCGATGGTCAGCAGCAGCAGCAGCGTATAGCAGAGGACCTTGGCGCTGTAGCGCAGCTGCCGTTTGGGCCGGGGCAGCTGGTAGGCCCGGCGCACCGCCCGCATCAAGCAGTCGGTGGCCCGCATGGGAAAGTACACGGAGAACACTAGGCCAAACCAGAGCATGGCGGCGTTGGAGGTGACGGAAACATAGCTGAGATAGGTCTCCAGCAGTTCCAGCACCCCCGCAGGCAGCAGGGGCGTCATGGTGCGGATGATCCCCGAGATATCCAGATCCAGCAGGCCCAGCAGGCTGCTGAAGAAAATGAGGAAGGGGAAGAGGGCAAAGAGCAGATAGTAGGCCAGGGCCGCCCCCTGCCGCCCCACATCGTGGTTGAAATAGCGGCGCAGGATATGAATCAGAAAACGCCCCGGCCAACTCTCGGCCAGGGGCCTCAGCCACTTGGGCAAAGCGCTCGCCTCCCTCCGGGCGGGCGAGGCCCGCGCGGCGTACAGAATAGTAGCAGTATACCACAAATTCTGCTTCCTGACTACATCAATCCGTCGAAACCAGGCTGGAGGTTTCTCCGCTATGGGACCATTCTATACCAAAGCCACCGGCGGCGCAAGGGGGTGGATGCCTCTCCCGCCGCCGGATCGCCCCATATTCCGTCAAAAAACCGTACAGATTTCCGCCACTGCCCGTAAAGCGGCTTTGGCGGCAGGTAAAATACCTGCCGCCCATTTTGCTATGCAAAAGCATAGCAAAATGGCCATGTGTCACGCACGGGTTGTACAGTCAATGGTCGCATCTCCCGCCCCACCATATCACCGCCCAGCCCCCGGACACCACAGGGCGCCCATCCCTGCCGCAGGGGCAAAAAAACGATTCCCCAGCCCATTTGGGCCGGGGAATCGCTTCTTACGCGCGGACATCTATCCTGTTTCCTTTCTCATCGGCGGGGCCGTGGGCTCCAGCGCCGCAAAAAACAAAAAATCCACGCTGTCAAGCGTGGCGGATTCTTGTCATAGAGTTTTTTATCGCTCGCTGATGATGATGTCGCACTCACCGTAGATCATATCATCTACATCGGTACCGGTGAACTTGTATGCCATGTTCGCTATCACTTCCTTTCTTCATTTGTTGATTTTAGTATATCACGTTTTCCACAAAAAGCAATAGTAAATTTTGTTAAACTTGCATAAACATCTTGTAAAGCCTCCCACCCCGCCCCCTCTGGAAAAATTTGGACTACCCACGATTTGGATTATCTGCTATACTTTTATAAATTGTACGCCACAGGCCGGAGCGGCCCGACGGCCGTCCCTGTGGGACATATACTTTCAAAACCGCCCGGGGCAGCGGCCTCCGGGTTTACGGATGGGGGAGGCACGGAAGCATCCATGGAGCAGCAGTATCCATTCACAACCACACAGGCCCAGCGGGACGAGCGGCGGGCTCAGCGGGCCGCCGCCCGGAAAAAACGGGAGAGAGAGCGGCGGCGCAGGCTGCTGGCACGGCTGATTCCGGTGATGGCCGTGGCGGCAGTGGCCCTGACGGCGGCGCTGCGGACCTTCTCCGGGGGCGGCGAGGCCCAGGCCAGCGCCCCCCAGGCGCCGGAAGAGCCCCCTGTCCAGACCCAGTCCCTGCCGCCGGAGCCGGAGGTTGAGGTGGAGGCAGAGCCCTACAGCCTCTCTCCCACGGCGGCCACAGCGCAGATTGGAGAAGAACTGGCCAGCGAGTTCGCCATTGTCATCGATCTGGACGGCGGAGCCATCCTGGCCCAGAAGAACGCGGAAGTCCTCATCAGCCCCGCCTCCATGACCAAGATCCTCACCATTCTGGTGGCCGCCGAGCATGTGGAAAACCTGTCGGACACCGTGGTCATCGATTTTGACATCACCGACTACTGCTACCGCAACGACTGCTCCGTGGCGGGCTTTTTCCGGGACGAAGCCGTAACCGTGGAGGACCTCTTCTACGGCACCATCCTGCCCTCCGGGGCAGAGGCGGCCCTGGGGCTGGCAAAATATGTGGCCGGCTCCCAGGAGGCCTTTGTGGAACTGATGAACGAAAAGGCGGAGGAACTGGGGCTGGCGGATACCGCCCACTTCACCAACTGTGTGGGCCTGTACGACAAGGCCCACGTCTGTACAGCGTACGATATGGCCATGATTCTGAAGGCCGCCATGGAGAACGACCTCTGCCGGGAGGTCCTGTCCACCAAGGTCCACGAGATTCCCGCCAGCGAGACGCATCCGGAGGGGATGGTCCTCTCCAACTGGTTCCTGCGGAAAATCGAGGATCACGTGCCGGAAGCATTCCAGGTGGTGGGTGCCAAGACCGGCTTTGTGGCCCAGTCCGGCAACTGCGCCGCCAGCTGGGCCCAGGACGCCGGCGGCAACTCCTACCTCTGCGTCACCGGCAACGCCTTCAGCTCCTGGCGGTGCATCAAGGACCACATCCAGCTCTATACGGAGTATATCCCCCGTGGGAACTAGGCGGGGCGGCTTATCCCGGGCGTACCGACACCCCCTGCGCCTGTCGGAACAGCGGGCTCCCGGCTTTTTTGACACGCCGAGGCCGGTCTGAGCGCCACACCCTCCGGTGCGCCCCTCAGACCGGCCCCTTTTTAATACCGAAACCCAAAAAGAAGGACAACATCTGTGGATGTTGTCCTTCTTTTTGGAGCAGGGTACGGGAATCGAACCCGCCTCCTCGGCTTGGGAAGCCGATGTACTACCGATGTACTAACCCTGCGAACCGGAACGGGGATATTATAACAGACTTTTCTGACGAATGCAAGGCGAAATTTGCCGGGGCGGTCATTTGTTTCTCCTCCGCCTCATATTCTTGGAGCAAGGAACCGGAACATCCAAGGAAAGGGAAGGTCTTACCGTATGAAAAAGCTGCTTTCTTGCCTGCTGGCCCTGCTGGCGCTGACGGCACTCTCCCCCAGCGCCGCCGCCGAGGATCTGGCGGTGGATGCCCAGTCGTGCCTCCTGATGGAAAAAACCACCGGACAGGTTCTGTACGCGGTAAACGAGCACGAGCCGCTGGAGCCTGCCAGCGTTACCAAGGTGATGACCATTCTGCTGGTAATGGAGGCCATTGACGCGGGAACGCTCCGTTACGACGATGTTGTCACCGCCTCGGCCTACGCCTGCTCCATGGGCGGCAGCCAGATCTGGCTGAAGGAAAACGAGCAGATGACGGTGCAGGATATGCTCAAGGCGGTGTGCGTGGCCTCCGCCAACGACTGCTCCGTGGCCCTGGCGGAGCATATTGCCGGCAGCGCCGACGCCTTTGTGGAAAAAATGAACCAGCGGGCCAAGGAACTGGGGATGAACGACACCCACTTTGTCAACCCCACGGGCCTCCCCGCGGAGGGCCACCTCACCAGCGCCTACGATATCGCCCTGATGAGCCGGGAACTGATTCTGCACCACCCGGATGTGCGGAAGTTCACCACCATTTGGATGGACACGCTGCGAAACGGGGCCTTCGGCCTGAGCAACACCAACAAGCTGATCCGCTACTACGAGGGGGCCACGGGGCTCAAAACCGGCAGCACGGACGGAGCGCTCTACTGCCTGTCCGCCACGGCGGAGCGGGACGGCATGGAACTCATAGCCGTGGTGCTCAAATCCCCCACCGGCACCCAGCGCTTTGAGAGCGCCAAGGTGCTGCTGAACTACGGCTTCGCCGCCTACGGCCTGACCACCGTGGAGCCCCCCACCCCCCTTCAGCCCATTCCCGTGGCCCTGGGAGAAGCCGGCAGCGTGCTGCCCCGGCTGGAGGGGACGAATACCCTGCTGCTGGCCAAGGAGCAGCTGAGCGGCCTGAAGGTCCAGGTGCAGCTGGAGGAGACGCTGCCCGCCCCTGTGGAGGAGGGCCAGCGGGTGGGCCAACTCACCGTCACCTCCGGCGGGAAAACCCTGGCGGAGCTGGCGCTGGTGGCTGACTGCTCCGTGGCCCGGCTCAGCTATTGGCAGATCCTTCAGCGGTGCCTGAAAACGGCCTTCCTGGCCGGCTAGGCCGCGGCGGCTTTGTGCAGTCTGTCCCTTGCCTCCTTCTTGCGGCTGTGCTATAATAGCGGCAAAGCAGCCATTATACGCGCATGTCGCTTAAATAAGGAGGACTCCCCATGATCCATGTTGATCTGACCAGCAGTTCCGCCCATACGGACCCCTATGCCCAGGGCCTTCACCAGGCCCACACCTGGCTCCAGGAGGCCAGCGGCCGGGGCAATGACTTTGTAGGCTGGGTGAATCTGCCCCGGGACTACCACAAGGATGAGTATGCCCGCATCAAGGCCGCCGCCGGGAAGATCCAGCGGGACAGCAAGGCCCTGGTGGTCATCGGCATCGGCGGCAGCTATCTGGGCGCCCGCAGCGCTATTGAACTGCTGTGCTCCAACAACTATAATCTGCTGAAAAAGAATACCCCCAACATCTACTTCACCGGCAACGGCCTCTCCGCTGACAGCATGCAGGAGATTGTGGATCTGCTGGGAGACGACGACTTCTCCGTCAACGTTATCTCCAAATCCGGCACCACCACGGAGCCCGCCGTGGCCTTCCGGTTCTTCAAGGCGCTGCTGGAGAAGAAGTACGGCAAGGCGGGGGCCGCCGGGCGCATCTACGCCACCACGGACAAGAGCCGGGGCGCGCTGAAGCATCTGGCGGACACTGAGGGCTATGAGACCTTTGTGGTGCCGGACGATGTGGGCGGCCGGTACAGCGTGCTCACCGCCGTGGGCCTGCTGCCCATCGCCGTGGCCGGGGTGGACCTGGACGAGATGATGCGGGGCGCCGGGGATATGATGGAGGTCTGCCGCAGGGCGGACATGGATGCAAACCCCGCCTGGCAGTATGCCGCCGCCCGCAACG
>CDZQ01048890.1_pt1 | contig 36487 bp, 32 predicted proteins | sample 554831 | NCBI WGS metagenome assembly CDZQ01 (sample SAMEA3182112, study PRJEB8094) | gut metagenome | biome: human; feature: gut; material: Stool; isolation source: human stools | place: Canada | collected 2013-05-06 | reverse complement strand
TTTCACGACAGAACAGGCCGTCTGCGACACTCCGCTTTTATTTTTTGAAAGGCGCCCCTTATGGATAGTAGAACATACCAAATGATGTTGCGTGATGCCACGGAGATCACAAGGATAATGCCCAATGACCCTGCTCATCCTCTGTGAGCTTATCCAAGGTTTTCTTGGTGACGGTCTTTGGGACGCTGCGGAAATCGTTATCAAAAAACTTTATGGAGTGGCGGAACTGGAACATCCCGACGATGCGGAGCCATGGAATAATGCCTCTCTATCTCTGTTCGTATCCATGCTCCTGGAGTGCTGGGAAACACATCACACCGAACATGGCCCGGCTTGGACGGAGGACGGTGACATATGACCCAGAACCAATATTTTTCCGGATTGACCCTCCGCCTCCGGCCAGTGGACTTTACTGTGCTTTCTCAAGAGGACGTCCTTCTCCTCTTAGAATGGGATGGCCGCTCTCTGTGCCTGATCGCCAGCGACGGCAGCGTCCGCTACCGGCAGGAGGACATGGAAGCACTCCTGCCTCCATCATAGATATCATCAGGTCCTTGCGGGATTCCACCTTGTTTTGCAGCTTCTGAAGATTGTCAGTCACGTCATGGGGAAGGTTGATAATTTTTCCATTCCGTATTTCTCATAGTAGCGATTCCAAAAATACTCGTTTGCCAGACAGCCGCCTTGTACATCCAGCAGATGTAGGTGGCCTGGTGATTCATGCACTTGCTGTCCTGATAATTGTACACCTGACACCAAGAGCACCTTTACCGCTCGGGCAGTTGATATACTTCCCGCTGAACTAGATCTTCTATTCATGGCTCACAGCTCATCCCTTTTTCTGTTCAGAAAAACGGCATCCTCGAAAGGATACCGTTTCAAGCCGTTGCCATTTTGGCGGGCAGGCTGTGACCTGCAGCAACGCACTCATTATTCGCTGAAGTGGACAATTTTTAGAGTCGGAAATATGTTTTTATCCATCCTGATATTGCAGTTGAAAACAGATTTTGATTTCATCGCGTCTGTGAGTATAAATTCTGCGAGGCTGTCTGTTTGTCCTAAGACACGCCTCAGGGTCTGACCAGGCTTTTATGGTCATCTACGGCCGATTCGGTACTGTCGGAGTCAACTTGTCCAGAGCCTGGCGGAAAAAACCCAGGCAGGGGTTGAGATTGTCGCGCTTCCAGGCGGCCACCGTGGCGATGGGGGCCAGGCCCACCAGGGGGATAGCGCGGATGCAGTCCGGCGCGTTGTCCACGTCGCAGCGATCGATGATGGCAATGAGTTCTTCCAGGCCCAAATAAAAGTACAATGCCTGATAGTTATCCACATAGCGCGCCACGCTAGGGGGAAAGTCCCCGATATGGCAGCAACTGTACAGCTGGTTATAGGCCCCCAGGGACTCCGCTGGGGAGATGATGATGAACTCCTGGTCCTTCAGCTCCTGGATGGTCAGGTACTCCCGGTCTGCCAGAGGGTGCTGCACCCCCATCACGACCACGGGCTGGCTGGTGAACAGGGCGTGGTGGACCTCGTCCAGGATGACGTTCACTTCAAACTCCTTTGTGATGATCACATCCACCTCATCGGCGGACAGCTTCTCCCGCAGGGTGCGGAAGGAATGGAAATCCACCTGCAGGTCCACGTTGGGATAGCACTGGAGGAATGCAGAAAACAGGGCGTTGACGGAGGAATCCCCGCACAGAGGGTCGAAGCAGGCCACCTTCAACACGCCTCCTTCCCCGCGGCCAGCAGTGCGGGCCAGCACCACGGCGGAGTCCAGCTCATCGATGGCCGGACGCATACGTTGGTAGAGGAAGGCCCCCTCCGGGGTGAGGGAGACGCTGCGGTTGCTGCGCACGAAGAGCTTGAAGCCCAGGTCGCTCTCGATCAGGGAGATGTGCTTGCTCAGGGTGGGCTGAGTGATGTACAGCCGCCGGGCAGCCTCGGTGAAGTTGAGACACTCCGCCGCGGCGAGAAATGCGCGGATGCGAGGGATGTCGATCATGGCGTCGTCCTCCTTTTTGCTATTATACCACGGACGGAGGGTAGGCACAAGAATGAGATAAATTTCCATTCCCTGACGGCATGACTCCAATCAAATAAGAGAAGTGTACAAATTTCCCCCGTCGGATTACAATATCCTTATCCAAAAGGTATGTTTCCGGCCGGAGCATAAGCCTTGGCGGGGCGAGCGTCCCGATCTATATGAAAAGAGGAGTGAGGATCCATATGGGAACCAAAACTGCGGTAAAAAAGGAAGGCCTGCCCATCATCCACTGCATCATCACAGTAGCCCTGATGATCGTTATCGGCCTTCTGCCCCCCGTGGGCCCCATTACTAGCTACGGCATGCAGGTTATCGGCGTGCTGGTGGGCGCGGTCTACGGCATGTCCATGGTGGACGTGTATTTTCCCTCTCTGTGCGCCATCATCATCCTGGCCCTGGCCTCCGGCAGCTTCAGCACCTCAGTGGTGAGCATGCTGGGCTCCACCACGGTGTGGGGCATGATCATGGTGTGCATCGTGCTGTACGCCATGCAGGCTGAGCGCGTCACCGACTTCTTCGCCAACTGGATCATTAACCGCAAGATCATCCGGGGCCGCCCCTGGCTGTTCTCCTTCGCCATTCTGGTGGGCGACTCCCTGCTGTCCATCATCTCCCCCGAGGCGGCCATGCTGCTGTTCTGGGAGATCATCTTCGCTGTGTGCGACGCGGTGAAGATCGACCGGAAGGACCCTTGGAGCGTGTCCATGATCTTCGGCACCTGCTTTGCCTCCGGTGTAGGCATCATTTACCTGCCCTTCATGCGCAACGGCCTGGTGGTCAACAATCAATTCACCGCCATGTCCGGCGGCCAGATCATCGACCCACTGAAGTATATCCTGGGCATCGTCCCGCTGGGCATCTGCGGCATTGTCATCTTCATCCTGCTGTGCAAGTTCGTGTTCCGTATCAATGTAACCCAGCTGAAGAACATCGACGACAGCGTGGTCAACCGGGACGCGCTGATCCTGAATGCCCGGCAGAAGACGGTCATCGGCATCGTGGTGGCCATGATCGTACTGCTGCTCCTGCCCTCCCTGCTGCCTGACTGCACCATCAAGACTGTGCTCAACGACCTGAGCCTGCTGGGCATGTCCTCCATTGTGGTGCTGCTGTTCTGCGTCATCCGCATTGGCGGTAAGCCCCTCATCCGCATCCAGGAGGCCTCTTCCAAGGGCGTCATCTGGCCCATGGTCATGATGGTGGCCCTGATCGCCCCCATGGGCTCCGCCCTCACCTCTGAGGACGCCGGCATCGTCACCCTCATCAGCGATGTGCTCAACCCCCTAGTCAGCGGCAAGCCCGCATGGATCTTCGTGGCCATCATGGTGGTGGTGGGCGTGGTGCTGACCAACTTCGCCCAGAACCTGATCATCATGAGCTTGCTCACCCCCATCGTCATCGCCATGGCCAACACAGTGGACATCGACATCTATGCCATCACCTGTCTGCTGGCCATTGCCACCCACTACGCGGTGTGCCTGCCCTCCGCCTCCCCCTCTGCCGGCATGATGTTCGCCAACCCCAACTTCAAGGCGTCCTTCGCCTATAAGAACGGCGTCATCACTCTGCTGGCCTGCGTGGTGTTCATCCTCACCGTCGGTTACCTGTGGGTGAACCTGATCTTCTAATTGCGAGGAAAGGAAGGAACTGTACATGAATATCCAAAAGCCCAATATCATCTTCTTCCTCACCGACGATCTGGGCTACGGCGACGTGTCCTGCATGAACCCCGAGTCCAAGATCCACACCGAGAACATTGATCGGCTGGCCCGGGAGGGCATGCGCTTTACCGACTGCCACGCCTCTTCCGCCGTGTGCTCCCCCTCCCGGTACGCACTGATGACCGGCCGGTACAACTGGCGCTCCGAACTGAAAAATCTGGTGCTGCCCGGAGTGTCCCGGGCCCTGATCGAGCCGGGGCGGGAGACCATCGCCTCCATGCTCAAGAAGCAGGGCTACCACACCGCCTGCGTGGGCAAATGGCACCTGGGCATGGACTGGGAGACGGTGGGCGACACCAAGCTCACCATCCACATGCCCGAGGTGGACAAGCGCCGGGACGACCTGGGCCTGGACTACACCAAACCCATCAAGAACGGTCCTAACGCCAAGGGTTTCGACTACTACTTCGGCATGGCCGCCTCCCTGGACCAGGCCCCCTACCTGTTCATCGAGAACGACATGGCCCAGGCGGTACCCGACTGCATCATTGGCAGCGATGACTGCGACCACGCCTCCCCCGGCACGGAGTTCCTCTACGACAAAGGCCCGGCCTGGAGCGGCTTCGACTTGGAACAGGCAGTGCCTACCTGCGACCAGAAGGTGCTGGACCTGATCGACCAGTGGGCCGGCCAGGAAGAACCCTTCTTCATCTACTATCCCACCCTGGCCGTCCACGGACCGCTGCTGCCCACCGACGAGTTCAAGGGCAAGTCCGGCCTGGGCGCCTACGGGGACTTCGTGCTCCAGGTGGATGCCTTCATCGGCCGGCTGATGGATAAACTGGAGGAGAAGGGCATCGCGGACAATACTATTGTGGTGTTCACCAGCGACAACGGCTGTTCCTCCATCGTGGGCTTTGAGGCGCTGGCTAAGCACGGCCACAACCCCAACTACATCTTCCGGGGCTCCAAGTCCGACATCTGGGAGGGCGGCCACCGGGTGCCCATGGTCATCCGCTGGCCCGGCCACATCCAGCCCGGCACCACCTGTGAGCAGACCATGTGCCTGGTGGACTTCTTCGCCACCTTCGCCCAGCTCACCGGCTATCAGATCCCGGACAACGCCGCCGAGGACTCCGTGTCCATCCTGCCCCTGATGGAGGGCAGCCAGGAGCCTATCCGGGAGGCCACCGTCCACCACTCCTTCTTTGGCTCCTTTTCCATCCGCAAGGGGGATTGGAAGCTGGAGATGTGCAACGGCTCCGGCGGTGGCACCCTGCCCAACTGGGCGCCCGCGGCGGCCGACCTACCGCCCATCCAGCTCTACCACCTGTCCGAGGACATCGGGGAGACCAAAAACGTCTACCAGGAGTACCCCGAGAAGGTGGAGGAGCTCAAGCAGCTGCTGACCCAGTATATCGTCACCGGCCGCTCCACCCCCGGCGCTCCCCAGGAGAACTTCCCCTGCGAGAACTGGCCCGGCCTGGAGTGGCTCCAGCAGGCGAACTAGACCTGATCCCGGCCCCGGCGGCCCGGCCTTTGGGGTTGCCTCAAACGGCGTCCTTTCGAGGACGCCGTTTGGCATTATGATCAATCGTATTGCTCATACCGACCAATACTGACATTCTCTTTGGCAAGATGACACCGAGATCTTATTTCTCCCCATACAAATCTGAGATCGTTTCGATCTTGATTGATTTTTTATTTAGTTTTAGGGCGTTTTCTATACTCCACCCATAATAAAGAACTTTTGGACTCATTCCGATGATCTCTTCCCATTGAGTAGCATTGTGCGATTCTCCATTGAATTTCAAAGCATGGTTACTGCTTCTGTTATCAGCCTATTTCTTTCTTATGGCCAATCTAGAACAAGTAACGGATCACAGCACAATAAACCAACCATGATCAAGGAAGCCGTTGTTCCACTCGGTGTCCCGGCGACTGTTTGAATGATTCGCAAATTAACGGGGCTGGTAATCGCCCGTCTGGCATTGATGGATTCCACACACATGAAAGAGAATGCTTTCCGGGTGTCAGAGCAAATCAAACTGACGGAAAGTGCGAGGACATATTAGGAACGCCTGGACACCTACGAGGAGGAAGGGTCGTAGGAACTCAACGGCAGACGGGGAAACGAAGAGAAAAGTGCATTAAGCAATTCAAGAAGGACATCTGTCAGACAACAAAAAAGGGCAGCCGGACAGATCCTGGGCCGGACATATGAAGTGTCCGGAGAAACTGCGGGGGAAACACTGTCGCGCCCACCATATCCTGGACAGCGACCACGGTATGATTATTGGCTTGATGGTAACTCCAGATGAGCGCGAAACATTTATATGTGTCTCATCCACAATACCCCGCCAGTGGCGGTGAATCTGAAAAAGATGCGCAGACTGATGAAGAAACATGGCCTGCGCTGCCCTATTCGCAGAGCAATCCCCTGTCACAAGATAAAGGATACGATGAAAACATACAACTACGCGCCTAGTTTTCTGGATCGCGAATTTGAGTATTATGGTCCCAGATTTGTACTCCTCACAGACATCACCCATATCCCGTGGGAGGATCATTCCTCTACTACCGTGGAAATTTTTAAGATTCTAAATTTTCATCCGTTTTCGCTAGTAATCTTACAAAGCTAATATAGAAGGAAGATAACAATCAGTCCGGCAAAAAGATGTCTTTTCATTGCGGTGTCTCCTTTCTAAAGGTTTGTTCTTAACCTTACGATTTGTTTTGCCAATTACACTTCTCTTTACAGCCCACTTCTGCCCCATCGGAATCACCCTCTCTCAAATTTGTGCCGATCAGCACGTCCGGGTAACCGAATTCTCCTCAAGCGCCACGCCGTTCCTTGTCCTACTTACTTCCAGAGTATTGGTCACGCCCTTTGCTACAAAATGGCTCTTCTTGATGAGGATATGCTCCTAAAGTCAAATCAATCGGCAATTAGCTCCCACACTAGTACTCAAGTACTCACGAAAAAATTCATTGTTTTCTCCTCAGCGTTTGGAGGTCCATCCAATTCGGTGTATCACTGATATTGAGTGATGACATCGTCTCATAAAACATTTCCTCATCGTACGGGCCAAAGCAAGCACCTTCATCTGTGTCCACGATATAGTAATCAGGATCAGAATAACTGATTGGCTCATCAAGGTCTTCTGGAACATCTGCGCGCTTGGCAAAAATGTAGGCGTCTGTATAGGCTATTTCGAATACGTAGGCAGGAACAACCGTAGCCGCCAAAAAGTCATATTGTGGATCTGGCTTACATAAAATCACAGACCTTGAGTTGATCCGCCATATTTCATATCCGCCCGGAAGGCCAGTAATTTCCCAGTCGCCAAGTCCACTACACGATGTACAAAACAAGCTGATGATCAGCACACAAGATGCAATGAACACCTTTCTTTTAATTAGCAGCCTCATTCAGATTTACCTCGGAATTCATTCAACCGAATACGTACCAATCAAGCCATCTGTAAAATAAATGTCGACTTCAATCGGTGAAAGCACACCGATTTGAGAAGATAGCCACCCCCATGCGTTAATAAGTGTCTTAAACACCCCATCCAAAATCTCTAAGTCAAAGACATCATGTACATGTACTTGGCTACCGATACCCGACAGGCTTACCAAAAAGTTGCAGTGCTTGCCTTAGGCCTGTTTCTTTTAGCTAAATAAGCAGAAGGGCTTTATTCTTTTTCAGAAAGCAACTGGATGAGCCGGGTCCGGACCACAGCCAGCACAGCCAAGGCGCAACCCGCCAGATAGCAGATCAAAAATCCTGCCGTGGCCAGCCATCCAGTCCCGCCCGCCCCCAGGGCGGTGAGAACCAGTCCCCCAAAAGCGCACCCGGCCAGGGCCAGCAGGGTCTGCTCCAGGAAGAAGGAGAGGAACACCCGCCCCCTGGAGGCCCCCAGCCCCCGCATGATGGCAAACTCCATGCGCCGGCCGTTGACCATCAGCCAGGAGATGACGAAGCCCAGCAGTCCCACTATGGCGCACAGGGCGGGCAGCAGGACCTGGCTGAAGGTGACGTACCGTCCCAGGACGCTCACCGTCTCTACGAAAGCCTGGTCCTGGAGGACCACCGTGGTCCGGTCCCAGCTGGTGCGGCCCACCTGGCTGATGCCCTGGTCCTCTAAGTAGTCCCGAAAGCGATCCATCTGCCGGGGACTGGCTAGGGTGAAGCGGCAGGTGGACAGGGTGGTGTTGACATAGAAGTAAGCGTCCCTGCCCGCTTTGTCGGAAAAGTTGGAGCTGGAGGTGATCCTCTCCCCATCCGCCACGGGTGCCTCTTCCCCTGTGATCCAGGACGGGTCGCACCAGAAGGACAGGGGGACATAGATCTCCTGCTGACTTGTACTCCCGCTGTATGCGCCAACGGTCTGGAAGCTGAGGACAAGGTCGTGATCCTGGCCCTTAATCTCCATCCGGACTTGCATCTCGAATGTATCCCCCAGTTCCAGGCTGCGCTCTTCCAGGAAACTTTGACTCACCAAGCAGGGGTAAGTCAGCCACTCTGAAGCGCCTGAGTAGGAAATCGGATACCCCTGCCAATAAGACATGCAGTCAAGGACCGAATAATAGTCTGAGCCGCTCAAAAAGCTCTCGTCCCATCCCTCTAGCCACTCCACCTGGGGTGGGTCTCCATAGTAGAAAGCTGGGGCGGCATCCAGGCTGTTCAGGGCCACAAGCTCTGGCTGCTGGCCGATCCAGGCGGCCTTGGTCTCCTGGCCGAAGCTGGTGTCGGCAAAGCCGGGCATCTCCTCGTAAAACCAGTAGTGCCAGCCCTTGCTCACCGACAGCCGGGAGAGCATCCCCGACTGCCACAGCAGCCGGGCCTTGGGGATGGACACCGTCAGGCTGGTGGCCTGGCGGCCATTGGTGCTGGTCACCTGGCCGCCGATCTGGGCGGTGCCGTACAGCGCGTCGATCTGGCCGCTCCACCCCTGGGCGCCGGAGGAGAGCAGCCCCAGCAGCAGCGCCAGCACCAGCGCCGCCGCCGGCACCACGGCGGAGCGCCACCCGCCCCGGCGCACGGAGAGCAGGGCGAAACGGAGCGCACCCCTTCCGCCAGTGGAGGTTCCCCCCCTGGGCACCCGGACGGAGGTCCTGCCCCGCCTGGGGGCGGTCTGCTTCCTGGCCTGGCTCAGGAAGACCAAGCACAGCACCAGAGCCAGCGCGAACACCGCCAGCCCCGCCGCCACGGCGGGCCACCGGGGGATCTGCCCCAGGTTGGGGGCCTCCCGGGCCACGCCGATGGCCGCCTGGCTGTACCGCTGATCCACGGCGTACAGCCCCTGGACGGAGGCCAAGACCGCCCGGAGAATGGCCTCTAGGGACAGTGCGCCAGCCACGGCCCCCGCCAGGGCGGCGATTCCCGCCACCACCGCCGCCCCGGACAGCAGCCACAGCCGTACCTTGCCCGCCGGGGTTCCCAGGGACACCAGCACGGACACCGTCTCCCGCTGGCGGCCCACGAACAGATAGCCGAACAGGAACAGCACCACCAGCGCCCCGCAGGTGCAGGCGGAGGTCACCGCCAGGGCGGTGGCCTCCATGCTCTGGAGGGGCTGGGCGGCGGTGGAATATCCCTGGTCATACAAGGTGACTCGCACCCCGTCGGGGACTAGGGCCTGGAGGGCGTCGGCCGCCTGGCGGCCCAGCTCGTTGTCCAGCACCGCCCGTCCCAGCTGATAGCCGAACAGGGGGGAGCTGAAGTCCCCCTCCCCGCCAGACACCCACAAGCGGCCGGCGTAGTCTTGGGAGGGGACGGCGATACCCACCACCTCCAGAACCTTTTCCTCTCCGCCGGCGGTGAGGTCGAAGCGGTCCTCCGGGTCGGAGGTCAGGGCCTCCACCTCCACCGTGTCTCCCAGGGATAGACCCATCTGGGTGGCGGTGCGGCCATCCACCACGCAGACACCCTGTTCTCCGGCTTGGGGAAAACGGCCCTGTTCCAAGTAGAGAGCCCCCTGGTGGAAGGGTTCCAGGGCAGCGATGTTGTCACTGGCCTCCAGCCGGACGTAATTATTGGCCAACTGGTAGTGATTTGCATAGTCTACAAAAATGCTGTGTGTCAGGGCCAGATCGTCCGACCCGGACAGCTCCAGGTAGGGTGCTGTCCCGCACCCATCATAAAAATCCATCACGGCGAAGGTCCGGTTGGCGGTGTGGCCGTCCACAAAAGTCCCGTGAATCAGGTAGCGCTTCCCACTCTCCGGAGCAAAGCCGGTTTCGCCCGGCTCGAAGATGGCCAGCACCCCTTCCTCATCTGCGTGGGTGTACAGCACAGAGCTGATGATGCCCCGATAGGCATACAACACCTGCCCCTCCACACCATAGAGTCCCGTGGCGGGGTCGTAGTAATAGAATTGGCCAGACATGGGGGTGTATGCCTCAGGCATTTCCCCCACCAGTTTCGTGTTCAGAATGTATACATCAGGGAACTGGCCGGGGTCTGCGGGCTGAAGGATCCCATCCACATATTCATAGTACTGGCCTTCTTCAACGTCGTAGAAATACCAGGGCACCTCAAGCGGCTCCAGCCCGGGGACGTAGTAGGTGGTGACCCGGGTGGCAATGTTAGTCACGCCGCAGGCTGTGTCCGGAAGTCGGAAAGTGTCCGGCTGCCACTGAATACCATCCTCATACATGGGCGACAGGTTGGACACCACCACCACACCGTAGTCCTCATAGGGAATGGCTCCCTCCCTCCGCTCGTAGCCGGACAGGGCGGCCAGGGTTTGGGCGGAAGTCTCCCACAGCGTAACCCCGTCTATATCGGCCATGGTTGCCCCATCCAGAGCCTGAGCCGCCTGGCGGGCCTGGTCGTCCGCTTTGTCCGGCTCCGGGTAGTCATCCCCCATATATTCCACTAGGGCGATGGAGGTGTAGCTTTCGTCTATAGCGGCCAGGGCCTGGGCGCAGTAGGCCCACATGCCCAGCCCCAGGGCGAGGGACACCGTGAGCAACCAAATGAGCAGGGTAAACAGAACGGTCCGTCCCCTAGCGCGGAGTGTGGATCGCACGCCATTTCGTAGGATCATCCCATCACCCCCGCTCGCTGACCATCAGGCCGTCCTGCAGCACCAGCACCCGGTCTGCCTGAGCAGCCAGACCGGGGTCGTGAGTGACCAGTACCACACAGTAGCCCCCCTCATGGGCCAGTGTCCGCAAGATGGCGAATATGTTCTCCCCGTTGGCGGTGTCCAGGTTTCCGGTGGGCTCGTCCGCCAACAAAATTTTGGTGTCCATCCCCAGGGCCCGGGCGATAGCCACCCGCTGCTGCTCGCCGCCAGAAAGCATGGTGGGGTAGCGGTCCAGCGCCTCGGCGGGCAGCCCCACCCGTTCCACCAACTGGGCGGCCCGCCCCTTTGCCTCTTTGGCCTTCATCCCCCGCAACTCCATGGGAAACATCACGTTCTCCGCCACGGTGAGCAGGGGGAACAGCCGGAAGGACTGGTAGATCATTGCCACCTTCTCCCGGCGGTAGCGTTCCAGCTCGATTTGGGCGGTGGGCACCCCCTCACACAACACCTCTCCCGAAGTGGGCAAGTCCAGCCCCCCCATGAGTGAGAGCAGAGTTGTCTTGCCGCTACCCGACTTGCCCACAATTGCATGAAGCACCCCCCCGTCGAAGCTGCGGGTGATTCCCTTCAGCGCCTGCACCTTCTGATACTGAGTTTGGTAGGTATAATGGACGTCCTTCAATTCCAGAATTGGCATCGTAGTCACTCTCCCAACATTGGTTTCACCCGCCTCAATACATTCAAAAGCCGATTTACAGCGGGTTCAGGCGCACGATATCTCTCCGAAGTAAATTATATCATACGCCGCCACACCAATCAAACTCATGTACCTCATACTCATTTGAAAGCTCCCAGCCGCAACTGCTGTCTGTCACAGATTGTTTTACTGCATAGACTTTGTAGCAATCCTAACCTGTTTTCCATGTATACACGAAAAGTCCTCTTGGTGTTGGTATACCCTTGAAGTGACATAGACTACTTGTATGTTACAAATGGAACACGCCCTTTGCTACAGAATGGTTCTTCTCGATGAGGACATACCCCTAAAGTCAGATCAATTGGCAATTAGATCCCATACTGCACTCACGAAAAAATTCGCTGGTTTACTTTAGCCCCGTGACTAGGTTTACACAAATCAAGACAATGAGAATTGCTGCTACACCAACATAAAAAAACCGGAACTTACTGCGCCGCTCTTCTCTATAAGAACAAATTGTATTAATTGTCCATAATATGAAAAGCGGATTCCATCCAATCTTTGGAATAAAAAGCGCTAACAAGAATGACAAATAGGTGCATATCCACTTACGTCTATCTTTGGCAATGACAAATTCCAAATACCACTTCTTTTTCTGCATGATGATTAAGCTGTTACCTTGAAGTTCGACACGGTCGTAAACGGCCTCACTTCTATATGCTTTATTTGCCCCATCGGAATCATCCTCTTCCTTATCTTTTCACATTAACATGTCCGGGTGACCGAATGCGCCTCAAACGCCACTCCGTTTCTTGTCCCGGTGACCGTCAAGGTGTAAGTCTTACCCTTTGTCACGGTTCGGTGTGCCAGGAGGTGTACCATTCCTGTGCCGGAATCAGACCACATGGCGACAATGGTATTTCCGTCCCGCAAGGTCATCGTAACTTTTAGGTCGTCGGTCCCGCTGATGACCGTCGCTTCGCAGTTCGCAATCGTTCCGCTGAAGGTCAGCGAAGTGTGGACCTGGAGCGCTCTTGGCTCAATTTCAGCTGCGGCGGAGGAGCAAAGAGTTGCTCCCATAGCTAAAGCGATGACCAGTACAAATGTGAATACTCTCTTTTTCAAATAAATTACCTCCTTGTATTGTTATATGAAGAAAAACGGTACAAGGAGGTAAAATCGGACAAGTTTTTTGAAAAAATTATTTTTTGGTGTTTTGCTCAATTCCGCCCTATCTTTTTGTATATTTTGCTGTTTCACTCGGCTTATTCTGCAACTACGGATTCCGCCATCTCCAGCATAACTCCTTTGTCGAGGAAACTTGATAAAGTGAACAAAATTCCACTTTCATCATCGAACCAAACAAGCTCGTTCGTCTCACTGTCGTCCGTTGCCGTATAGAATTCTCCTGTATCTCCAAGCACGGTCATCGGCTCGGTTTCGCTGTTCTCCGGGAAGAATTCTGCCTGCCCGCGGTTATCAGGGCGGCTATAGCTGAAGTAGATTACTTCAGTATTCTTCTGGTACACTGCTGTATAGATTCCCTCTCCAACTTTCTGCACAAGAGTATATCCATCAGGGACCCATCCAAGCCGATAAGAGACTTCGTTTCTGTCTGCACTAGGGTGAAAGAACTCATACACGATGGAGTCCTCATAAATGGTCCTGATCCACTCTACCACGGCTGCCCGGGCTTTCGTGTCAACCGCCATCCAGGCGCTCAGCCCAACCACCAATGCAAGGACTGCTGCGGCAACTCTCAGCAGGCACTGATGAATGTGGCGCTTCTTCTCGGTCCTCCGGATCAACCTCTCCATGCGCTGTTCAAAGTCAGGCAAAAATTCATGATAGTATTCCTCCGGATCTGGCAGAGAAGCCAGCATCGTCTCCCCGACGTTCTTTGCGGCTTGGGCAAGCATTTCATCCGTCAGATACATGCTCATACGGTGCCCCTCCTTCCTTGAGTTTTTCTTCCAGCATCTTCTTCGCCCGCCAAATCTTCTTACGGACGGCGTCTTGCTTCATTTCAAGCATTTCTGCGATCTCATTCGTCTTGTAGCCATAAGCAAAGTGGAGCAGAATTACTTCCCGGTAACCGGGCTTGAGCTGAGTGATCGCGTCCTGCAGCCCTCCATCCCCAGGCAGGGGAATTTCAATGCCTAGCTCCCAATCCTCAAAAGCTGTGCTGATGGAGCGGCTGTTCTTTCTCTGAATATCAATGGCCTTTCTCTCGGTAATGATAACGATGTAACTACGGGTTTTGGGACAGTCAACCGAAGAAATCTTTTCAATATTTTTGGCTATGGCCTCAAACGCCATTTGAACTGCGTCCTCCGCATCTTCCCTCTGTCCTAGAACGCCGTATGCGACATGGAACATCAGGCCCTTATATTTGTAATAGATCTGTTCAAAGAGAACTCGGTCCTCTTCTGTTTCAATTAGCGCCATATATATGAGCATCTCATCACGCCCCTTACGCCGATTATACTATAAATCACCTTTTCTGGAAAGCGAAGCGCCTCTTTTTCCAATCTCATGACCTGCACACTTACAGTGCGGCAGCGGCTCCCCTCATGCCCTTGTCATTCCCTTTCATTTGTGCTATCCTCGGATTCGATACGGGGATGGCTCGGTGAAGATGAAGGTTTGCAAGAACTGCGGGAACCTGTTCCCGGCTAAGGGCCGGAAAACGCTGTGTACGACTGTAAAAACTATTTAAGCCGCACGGTCATGCGGCTATGCTGGAAGTGCGGGGCGCTCGTCTATTCCGCATGGATCGACACCCCCAAATATAAAAAGGACTAAAGCCGCCCGCAGGCGGCTTTAGTCCTTTTGCTGATTTCTGCTCTCAGAATAGCGTTCTCCCGCATGTTGTCCAATCGGACAGGTAGATAAAAGGGCCGGCGCTCCATTAGGAGCACCGGCCTTTCCTAATTCATCTTTGTCATAAGGTCTAAAAGAGCATCTTTCTGTTCTTGAGATAAAAATGCCCATCTATTTAGAAGATCCTCTTGCTCGGGTGTGAGTGCCACAAACTTTCCCTCTGCAAAAAATTGGCTGAGAGATATACCGAAAGTATCGCAAATGACTTCCAGAGTCGAGATACTTGGCGTAGTTCCTCGGTGAAAAATATTTGCAATCTTGGATGCCGATAAATGACTTTCTTTCGCTAACCGATATTCAGTCCAGCCTCTCTCTTGCGTCAGTTCCTGTATGCGCTCCACCACATTCATACACTTACATCCTTTATAACTGTATAATACAGTTTTTATAATATATATCTACTCATTTTTGTTTATTTAGAGATGATATTTGATTTTCATCTAGGTGATTCTATGGTCTATTCAGACGAAACGCTCCACGGCTGTCAAGTGACCACAGTGGAGGTTCGGACAAAACAAGCCGCCGCCCAGCTTGGCCGGGCGGCGCGGAGCATATCATCCCTCTCTTAGTTTTTGTCATTACTCTGCACAAATTTCACTCCTCATTTTTGCCGCCAAATCGCAAAACCTGTAAACTTTGATTGAGGCCACGCCTGTTATCCACCTGAATCAAGGCGCGAATAATCACCTTGGCAAAATTTTAAGAGTTACGCCTCTGACGAGGATGAAAAATTTTTAGAGTTGGCATGAAGGAGCCGGCGATTATGATAACCGCAGGATTTTTGAATATCTGACTTTCGCAAGAACAGCGGGCCAGGTTCTAAAAAATTTTCATCTCACTGTATTTTCATTTAAGGGGTATGTAACATGAAGATGGTGTGAAACCTCATGCTGAAGAAAATCATCAAATGGACGCTCATCATCCTTTTGGGGGTGATCGTTTTAGTCATCGCCCTGGTATGCCTTCTGTTCTGGTGGTCTGACAACGGCCCCCGGCTGCAAGGTCAGAAGCGGCTGGAGTCCGCCCAAGTGGCGGAGATCGGGCGGTATAAAACCGTCATCAAAGACACTTATAAGAGCGAAAAGAATTACAGTGTCATCTGCTACCCGGAACTGGCAGAGGACGAAGTGCTCCCGGTGGTGGTATTCACACACGGCCATTTCATTTTCAGCATCAGTGGCTCCTACGAGGATACCCTGGTACGGCTGGCTTCAGGGGGGTATGTGGAACTGTCCCTGAATTATGAGAACCTGTTCGACTCCCCGGAAACCTATGTGGATCGGGCGGCGGCTCAGCTTTTGGATGATCTAGACTAAGCCGAAGGGCTGGAACATATTACACTGGCCCGCGACGAGGCGGGGATTTTGCTGGGGGTGATGGGCCACTCTGCCGGCGGCGTCACTGCGATCAAGCTGGCGGCCATCTGGCAAGAGCATAATGTCCCCAGGCCCAGGTTTATTTTTACGCTGGGAGGTCTGCGATGGGGGCAGCAACCTTGTCCCTATGTATGATACCTCCACCGTCTCCCCGGATACCAATGTGCTGATGGTTTATGCCAGGGGGGACGATGAGAATACCTACCGCACCAGCTCCGCCTATTGGAGCCTGCTTGTCCAAGTGCCGGAGGCGCAGAAACGACGGGAACTGTACTGCGCCCTGGCGGACGAGGCGGCGCTGGAGCCGGCCAAGGAGTACTTCGAGATTGGGCCTGCCCGATATGGAAGAGGAATTGGCCAGGTACCAGGCTACCAAGAAAATACTGGACCGGTGTCCCATCCTCAGGGAGCGGCTCACGGAGGAAAAAGCGGTACTGTATCAACAGCTGTGGGAGGCAAACCGGGAGATTCGGACGGCTCGGAAACAACTGGCACTGTGTAGGAAAATTCAGGATCATGCCCCGCAGATGGAGCGGGATACCCAGGCAGCAGAGGGCCGCCTGGATAGCCGGAACAAAAACGTGAGCATCACAAAGAGGCCCCAGGCAGCCAGTAACAGGCCGCCCGGGTCCTTACGACGAACACAGACGTTTGAAAGAGTCCACATACAAACACTACGATGAACTTCCGCTGTTTCTCAGCGCGGCCATGGTAGCCCAGGTGCTGGGCATCTCGACCTCCAGCAGCTACGCCCTGCTGCACAGCAAGGGCTTCCCCACCCTCCGCGTCGGTGGACGGATGGCAGTGCCCGGGAACCAGTTCATCGCTTGGGTAGAACAGCATACAGGAGGCAGCAGCGCCGCATGAAGCTGTTCGGCAATGGCTGCGAAATGTTATCAGTGTGTCCACCTTTGGCGCCGGCTTTCCTGGTATGTGTTGTGCCAAAGGAGGAATGAGATCATGCGAGACACCCTAGAGGACCTCTACTACGGCAACATCACCCCCTGCGACAAGCGCATCAGATCAGACTCACCGCTCCAGCGGGTACTGGACGAGGCGGAGCAGAGGGCAGAACAACTGGCCGCCAAACTGGATGCCGAGGGAAAAGCCCTGCTCCATAGAATGGCGGATGCGGAAAACGAGGCCAGCAGTACCATCGCCCTGGAGAACTTCATCCTGGGCTTCCGGCTGGGGATGCGCCTGGCCGTTGAGGGACTGCTGGATAGCGACGACAGTTGCCTGGCCGACATTTATGGAGAGAGCTGACCATGGCCAAACGCAGAGCCAACGGCGAGGGCAGCATCCGTAAGCGGAAGGACGGCCGCTGGGAAGGCCGGTACACCGCTGGCCGGGACCCGGAGACGGGCAAGGCCATCACGAAAAATGTTCTGGCCAGGACCCAGAAGGAGTGCAAGGAGACGCTGCAAAAGGCTATCAAAGACACCGCTGGGCTGGACCTGGTCAAGGCAGGCCAGTACACCGTGGGCCAATGGTTAGATATGTGGTTTGAAAATTATGCCAAGCTGAAGTTGCGTCCCTCCTCCCACCAGACCTACCGAGGATATATCGACAACCATATCAAACCAAACATCGGCCACATCCCATTAAGTAAATTAACTTCACAGGACTTGCAAAAGCTTGTATAAAAAGCTGCTCTCTGGCGGGCGGGCGAAGCGGATTGAGGCCAAGCGCCAGCCCAAGGGCTTGAGCGCCAAGACAGTGCGGAATCTGAACCAGGTGATCTCCTCCGCCATGAACTTCGCCATCGCCTAGAAGCTGATCCTCACAAACCCAACCAACGGCTGCGCCCTGCCCAGGCAGGAGCACCGCGAGATGAAAACTCTGCCTGCCGAACAGTTGGCATCCTTCCTGCAAGAAGCTCGGGAGAGCGGTGTATTCGAGTTATACTACACCGAACTGGCCACCGGCCTGCGGCGGGGCGAACTGCTGGGGCTGAAGTGGGAGGACCTAGACCTGGTTCGGGGAGAGATGTGGGTCCGCCGGCAGATGGCACGAATCAAAGGCGAAGTGGTGGAGGCGCCCCTGAAAACCAAGAACGCCTACCGCACCCTTCCCCTGTCTGAGGATACGATAGGCGTCTAGAAAATACAGAAGCAAAAGGCGGGCAACAGCCCCTGGGTGTTCCCCTCCCCCACCGGGCCCATCTCCCCGGACAGTGTACTCCATATGCTCTACCGGGTGCTGAAGCGGGCCGAGCTACCCCAGGTGAGGTTCCACGACTCGCGTCACACCTTTGCCACCCTGGCCTTGCAGAACGGCGTGGATGTCAAAACTGTGTCCGGCATGCTGGGGCACTTCTCGGTGGGGTTCACCCTGGACACCTACGCCCATGTCACCACCGCGGCCCAGCCGGAGGCAGCCAGGACCATGAGCGGGGTGCTGGCAGGTGCTATGCCGACCTGAATCTATACCTGGGCAGCCGACACAGAAATCTAATGTCCTGACACAAAGTAAAACGGACTTGCCGGCTTAAGTCCGGCAAGTCTATTTTGCTCTTCCCATTTCTCTATACACAGGGATGGAACATCAGTTCAATGATGGTCCGGTCAGTCTCCCGCATGCTGTCTCTGGCCAGGTGGCAGACATTGCGCATGGTGTTCTCCACCCCTTGTAATATTCAGTAACGGGTTCAGCTAAATCAAAGACATGCAATCGTTCGTCCTACCTCTCGGCCAAGAGTCAGAGCCATGCTGATGGACAATCCCGCAATGGGTGTCGTGTACATAGGCCCGAATCTTCGCCCACAGCAGTTGCCGGAAGCATATAAGCCGGGAATCGGCTCATAGCTATGATCCAATACATTTTGATATCGGTCTGTGACAAATCCACCGACAGTTGTGAGCATAAACCCCAGATTTCCTCGCTGCTCGGACTTCTGTAAAAACAGCCGGCCGGACAAAGGCCGTAATAGTTTGCTGTCCTTGCCAAAATCATCATCCCGTTTTTTCTCACATAGCTGGTCATAGCGCTCAATCGCGTCCATCGCATTTCGGGCAACTGGATCTGGAAGTCCGGCATTTTTCACCAGTTCTTCCGGCGTCAGCCCTGAGTAGATATTATCCGCCACATAGTCAAAATGGAATGCTTCCCGCATCGGTCTCATAGAGTCTGGACTTCCCTGTGGATGGGCAGCAGCGTTGTCCATGATCTGCCGCAAGGCTTGGATACTGTTGGGGTTCAATTGATCAAATCCCCCGTGAGCCGGAACCGCCCATTCCAGGTCTTCTAGGATATGTTCATCAAAGATATTGTAGAAGATCCCTTGCGGCATCTGCGTAACCGGTTGAAAGGCTAATTCTGGTCCGCCAAAGGTCTCGTTGCAAAAGCGCCGACCCTCCCGGTCCAGCCAGAGAACTCCATAAGTGGTAAAGCCGGACACTGTGGCATAGTTACCGCCCATGACTGGCAGCGGGCGCGGCTCCAGTCTCCCCCTGGCCCACACGCCTATCTGGTGGCCTAACCCCTTCCAACCTGGGAACTTTGGGAGTGGCTGATCGTCTCGAAGCAGGTCCGGAATATCAGTGACCAGGTCTTGCAGCATCTCTCGATTTCCAGAAAAACCACCGGCGGCCAAAAGGACTCCCTTGCGGGCCAGATACCGGCGATATGAGCCATCTGCTGTCCACGCAATGATTCCTACTACCCGCCGCCCATTCATCACAGGCTGTATCGCAGTCGTACCGAAATGAAGTTGGCTGCCCAACGCCTCCGCCTTTTCCAAGTTCGCCATGACCACATCAGATAAGGTCGGTCCGCCCGGCCAGCCCCTGGGATCTGGAAATTGCGCAGTCCCGTTCCAAAAGTGATAACCGCTATAGTCCGCACCAGAGTATTGCTTGAATTTTTCTGCTCCAACTGGCCAAAACGCCACCTTGACATCTTTCAGCCCTTCCACGCCATAGCTGTCCACAAACCAGTCGAAGGCCTCTCCACAGTTTTGCGCAAATTGCATGATCAAAGATGGCTCCGCCCGGTTTCCAGCCCGGCGCATCATCTCGTTATATAGATCTATCGGATCGACCTCTGGTACACCCCTGCTTTTCAGAAATCCTGAATTGATATGTCCGATATCCCGGCCAAAACTGAAGTACTTCTCCCGTGATCTCATTTCAAGGCCGATGCCGACCGCACCTTCCTCTGCCGCTGCCCGCAAGGCGGCTGTCCCTGCATATCCCAAGCCCACCACCACCAGGTCACATTCCGCCGTCTCCCTGACCTGTTCTGGCGGGACGGGCATGGGCTTATCTCTCCAACTTCCCATTATTTGGCCTCCCTACTTTTGTCTTTATCACAACAGTGGATCGGGCCGAGACCCGATCCACCGCTCATCGCATCAAATTTCCATGGCGTTCCAGTAGCCAGTAAATACGGCGTCTCTGATCTTCTTTGGCGCGATGCAGTCGCCTGCCATAGCAAAGAACGGAGCAGAGTTTCGGAATTTATATGCCTCTTCTTTTCTTGGAGTCATACCTGCCGCTAACACCACCGTATCAGCAGGAATCATCCGTTGCTCCCCCGTAACTACATCACGAATCTTCACAGCGCCGTCTACGACCTCTACGCCATCGCTATTGTAGTAAACATCTATCCCGCGCTGTTCAAACCACTCCAGAAAAATCGGGACTGGGTCATACAAGGCCGTGGGCATCACATCAAATCGCTCATGATAGCACAGCCGCTCTCTCCGCCCCACAATAGTGACCGGACAGCCTGTATTGTTCAAATGTAGCGCCACTTCACAGGCAGTCAGGCCACTGCCCAGCATCACCACACGTCCCTGGAGGCGTTCTGGATGGCAGTAGGCATCTAATACAGTGAGCACGTTTTCCCGGTCTACCCCCCCGATGGCGGGCCGCTTAGGCTCCGCGCCCACCGCCGCGATCACCGCATAGGGGAGCTCTGCCTCCACAGTCCCAGTATCTGCGGCTACGCCCAACCGCACATCGATGTTCGGATGTTCCATCACCCGGCGGATCATGTTGTCCTTGTACCGCTTGATGTCCGTTTTGATGGTGTCTGTGTCCGAGAAAATGAGCTGTCCTCCCAAATGGTCCTCCCGCTCGAACAAAACCACCTGATGGCCCCGCTCCGCAGCGGTATGGGCCGCTTTCAGACCGGCGATCCCGCCACCCACCACGCAGACCTTGCGAGGTCCCGGCGCTTTTTTTAGCGGATAGGAAGCTTCATAGATCTTATATGTCGCCGTAGGGTTGACCGAGCACGGCCCTACTACATCGTAGCAGCCATGACATCGGAGGCAGTTGTCGATAAGTTCTTCCCTGCCCTCGTGGAGTTTTCGGGGATAATAAGGATCTGCCAAATTGATCTGCCGGGACATACAGACGAACTCTGCCTCACCGTTGGCAACGATCTCTGCGGCGATATCAGGGTCGGCACAGGAATTGATGATGACCAACGGCGTTTTGATGCCAGCGGCTTTGATCTTCCGACAATACGCCCGGTTGGGCGCCGCGGGAAAGGTCGCGGGGCTGATGCAATATGCATTGGACTTGGCGTCCGTATGTCGTCCAGACGTTACATGGAACAAGTCGACCAGATGTTCCTTCTCCATAAGCTTAAAAAATTCGATGGTCTCGTCGATCGTGATTCCGCCGGGGGTATGTTCATCCACACTGGTGCGGTACTCCAAAATGAAGTCCGGGCCGACTGCCTCGCGGATCCGACGCATGACCATCAGCGGAAAATGGCAGCGGCCTTCCAGGCTTCCACCATATTCATCTGTGCGGAAGTTGCAGTCGGATGCCCGGAACTGATCCAGGAGCTTCCCGTGCCCAGCGTGTATCAGGCATCCATCCAGCCCGCACTCCTTGGCCAGTTTTACGCATCGTACATAGTCATTGGCGATTCGCTCAATATCATCCCGGGTCATCTCAATGACTTCGCTTCCATTCGGGTATTTCTTTGCCGACGGGCCCAAGTTCTTCAGTCCAGCTATCGGCTCCAGCCCGGATGGTCCGCCGTCACAAGTAAATTGGACAAATGCCAAACAGTTATACCGATGGATGGTATGTACATAATGGCGGATGGAACCGATAAAGTCTCCCGATGGTGGGTCAAGGAAGAATTTGACCCTTCCCTGACCGCCCATGTATCCCGCATCTCGGTTGATCACAGCATCACCGCCTCCCACGACCCGGGCTGCGCCCCCTCGGGCCAGGGCACCATAGTAGTCGATGTTGGCATAGGTGATCTCCGCGCCGGGATTTCCCTCGTTGCACCCCAGCGGCCCCCCGAGTATCCGGTTCTTGAACGTATGGCTCCCAATAGTATACGGCTGAAACAGTGGTTCATATTTTGACTTCATCATAATAGTAGGGTCATCCTTTCCATTTTGCTTGGGCATCAGGAATGTCTACGGGTCTCTCCTTCCCACATGGGTAAAACGTCTCGTTTTGACCTCTGCTTACAGTGCAAAAGCACACAGCACAGCGCGATCACCAGCAGGACCACAATGACAACAGGAAGCGGGAAAGAATGAATCAACGCTGTTCCGCTGACACCAATGATCCGTATGCGATTTAGATCATCCGCAACGATCTCGCCCGAGCCAAGAGCCCGCGCCATTACTTCCCCTAAGTTCTGATTCAAGGATGTCCAGACGTCTACTGCTGTAGGTCCATATCCTCCAGAAATCAGGTGTTCTGTGGACGCCATCGTCAACAAGGTGCTCTCGTCTTCCCTGTCCAGAACAGTCCCGTCCTCCAAGGTTACCGCATACGCCCTTTCCCCCGCCGGAGCAGAGGCATCCACCGTCAGCAGGAACCCGGATACCTGGGGAAACCCAGCAAAGGCCGAGGCCTCAACATCTAATGACTCATCTGCCAGATCGACCGATAAATGGGATAATAACTCCTCCAACAAGGCATAGAGTTGTGCTGGCGTGATCTCCGCCTCAGCCAGCTGACGATCTTCATTGACTGCTCGGGTCACGTCTTCCCATCGCACTTCACCAACAGGCAGGTCCTGTTCCAAGTCACCGGCGGGAACAATAGCCAAGTCAGTTTGGGCCACCCACCGGACGCAGTCCGCCACCAGTCCGCCTAACTCACTCGGGCCAGAGCCTGGATCCTCCTCCAGTAGAGGTTGCAGTCGCTTTGGCAGGATCCCCACCACGTCATCCGGCTGCCAGGCTGAGGCCGGCGCTGCTAAAGCCGCAAACACAAAAACGATCAAAACAACGCATGTTATCCGTTTTAAGCTGTTCATAGCGGAAGACCATTAATTTTTCGAACATGATGACATGCCACAAAATGCCGGGACTCAATCTCTTCATAAACCGGCATCTGCTCATGGCACAGCTGCGTGGCATAGGGACAGCGGGCTGCAAACCGACATCCAGGCTTGGGGTCCACAGGGCTAGTCAGCTCTCCCTGCATGATGATCCGTTTGCGCTCGGTCTGGATGCTTGGAATAGGGATGGCGGACAGTAGTCCTTTTGTATAAGGATGATAGGGCTTGGCAAACAGTTCTTTCGCGGGACATTTTTCCACCATAGAACCCACGTACATCACGAGGATATCATCGGATATGTGCTTGACAACCGACAGGTCATGGGTGACAAAAATATAAGTCAATCCACATTCCTCCTGGAGGTCCTGAAGCAGATTGAGCACTTGGGCCTGAATCGACACATCCAGGGCTGATACCGGCTCGTCACAGACGATCATCGACGGATCCAGGGAAAGTGCACAGGCAATGCCCACCCGCTGTCTGCGGCCTCCGTCCAGCTCATGGGGGTAGGCATAGGCATACCGCTGGGCCAGTCCCACCACATCCATCAATTCAAACACCCGTTTTTTCAGTTCTTCTTTTGTTTTGTATAGGTGGTAAGTCTTGATGGGGTCTGCGATCAGCTCAAAAACGCAATATCTGGGATTCAGAGAGGAATACGGATCCTGGAAAATGATCTGCATCTCTTTTTGAAGCTGCTTGCGCCGTTTGCCTTTCACGGTGGTAATATCTTCTCCGCGGAAGATGACCTGTCCTCCCGTCGGCTCCAGCAGCCCCAACACTGTTCGCCCTAATGTGGACTTCCCACATCCAGATTCTCCCACGACGCCCAACGTGCGTCCCTCTTCAATGGTAAACGTCACATCATCCACGGCGTGGAGCATGCCGCCGCCGGACTTAAAGTATTTTTTGAGATTTTTGACCTCCAGCAACGGCTGGTACAACTGATGTTCCGTGACAGGGGCTGCAGCAGGGATCTCCTGCTGCGCCTTTTGGACTGCCGTAGCAACCTCCTTGATCCGGTGGCAACGGCACAGGTGGCTTCCCGAAAGCATCTGAATCTCCGGGCGGGACTTGGAACAGCTTTCCGTGGCATAGGGGCAGCGGGGGGCAAACCGGCATCCCTCGGGCAGATTGGCCGCATCTGGCATCATCCCGTGGATCGGGTGCAGGCGCCGTTCATCCTTATCCAGCGAGGGGAGGGAGCCAAACAGGCCCTTGGTATACGGGTGTACACAGTGGTTGAAAATATCCTCCAGTGTGCCGGCCTCCACGATCTCACCAGCATACATGATGGCCACTTTATCGCATGTCTCCGCCACCACGCCCAGGTCATGGGTAATCAGCAGCATGGCCGAACCGAACTTCTTTTTCAAATCGTTCATCATGTCCAGCACCTGGGCCTGGATGGTGACGTCCAGCGCGGTGGTGGGCTCGTCGGCTATGAGCAGCTTGGGGGAGCAGGCCAGTGCCATGGCGATGACCACCCGCTGCTTCATGCCGCCGGAGAACTGATGCGGGTATTCTTTGCCCCGAAACGCGGGGATGCCCACCAGTTCCAGGGTCTCCTGCGCTTTTTCGATTGCTTCGCCCCGGGAAATATGTTCATGGATACTGATGACCTCAGCGATCTGTTCCTCCACCGTGAAAATGGGGTTGAGGGCTGTCATCGGATCCTGAAAGATCATGGAGATCTGTTTGCCTCTGATCGCCCGTATCTGGCTGTCGTTCATCTGGAGGATGTCCTCTCCCTCGAACAAGATTTTCCCCCCGGTGACCTCAGCAGGCGGAACCGGCAGCAGATTTAGGATCGACAGCGCGGTTGTTGTCTTCCCTGCCCCGGTCTCACCCACCAGGCCCAGCGTCTCGCCTGCCGCAATGGAAAGGCTGACATTCGACACCGCCTGACTGGTGCCGTCCATCGTCACATATCGGACGGACAGGTCTTGGATATCAAGGATCGTGTCGTTCATATCGCTACCTCCATCAATGCTTCAACTTGGGGTCCAGCGCGTCGCGCAGGCCGTCTCCCATGACATTAAAGCCGAACATCGTCAGCATGATGGCGATGCCGGGGAAGGTGATCATAGGCCAGAAGGTCGTGATGAATTCCCGGCCCGTGTTGAGGATCGACCCCCATTCCGGCGTGGGGGGCTGGACACCCAGCCCGATGAAAGACAGACCGGAGATCATCATGATATTGGTCCCGATACGGAGCGTGGAATCCACGATCAGGGGCGAGAGCGTATTGGGCAAGATCTGTCGGATGATGATGCGGAAGTTCCCCGATCCCCTGGCCCGGGCCGCCTCAACATATTCCTGATCTCGGATGGTGAGCACAGTCGCCCGTAGCATCCGTGCGCTGGGCGCGATTCCGCCCACAGAGACGGCAATGGCGGTATTTACCACGCCATTGCCCAGCAGGGCCGAGACAGCAACCGCCATCAACGTTCCGGGAATCGCCATGATGATGTCCATCAGGCGCATCACGATGGTCTCATAAGGCCCGCCGAAATAACCGGCTGTGGCGCCCAGCACTGAGCCGATCCCCACCGAGATCAGCAGTCCCAGCAGCGATACCAGCAGGGAAATACGCCCACCGTAGATGACGCGGGAGAGCAGGTCCCTGCCATAGTTATCTGTTCCAAAGGGATGTGCCAGGCAGGGAAATACAAGACGATCTGAACTGCGTGCGGAATATTCATATGGCGTGATAACATCGGCAAATACTGCCGATAGAACGATCACCACCACGATGACCAGTCCCACCATCGCCAGCTTGTTGCTCTTGAACCTGCGCCAGATATCACGCATCTGGCTGCGCTTTTTCAACAGAGTCTCCTCCATATGTTTTGCTTTGCGTACCATGCTCTCAGGACCTCCTTAGACTGTCACGGGAGTGGTGTTTCTGTCCGCTTTCTTTTTCTTCTTTCCGCCGGTATACTGCGCCTTGATGCGAGGGTCGGCCGCCGCATAAGCCAGATCAACTAACAGATTGATCACGCATACCGCCAGAGACAGCACTAAGACACAGCCCAAGATCACCGGGTAGTCCTGGGAGTTGATGGCGTCCAGCAAGAGCATCCCCATACCGGGAATCGAGAAGATCGTTTCCACGATAATGGATCCGCCAAAAATGACTGACAATTGCATCCCTATCACGGTGATCACGGGAATCAGCGCGTTTCGCAGCGCGTGCTTATAGATCACTGCGCGCTCTTTCACGCCTTTGGCCCGGGCTGTCCGGATATAATCCTGGCGCACCACATCCAGCATGCTGGTCCGTGTCATACGCACCACCAATGCAATGGGACCGATGCCGATGCAGATGACCGGCATGATCCAGTGCTTCCAGGTCGATAGGCCAGACGCAGGCAGCAGCTGGAGATTCTGTGAGAAAATAATGACCCCCATCAGCGCCAGCCAGAAGTTGGGCATGGCCGCAAAAAACGTCGCCAGGATCGTAGTCACATAGTCCAGAATCGAATACTGGCGCACAGCCGACAATATCCCGATAATCACCCCCAGTACGATGGTGATGAGGCTTCCATATATCCCCAGTAGCAAGGTGACGCCCAGCCGCTCTGCAATCATGTTTTTCACCGGCCGCAGCGTAGAATAAGATTCACCAAAATCTAGGCGGGTGGCCAGGTCCACGACGTATTCCACGTACCTGACCACAAAGGGGCGGTTAAGTCCCATCTCCTCCCGCCGCTGTTGATAGAGTTCCTCCGTATAGTTGGCGCCCAGCGAGTTCAACGCGGGATCGCCCGGCATGAGGTCGTTGATGGTAAAAATAATCAGCAGTATTCCCAATATTGTAGGAATCATCCAAAGTAGCCGCTTGACTATATACTTCAGCATAGGATCCCTCCTCATATCTTTCTCAATTGAACCTATCCTTCCTGGATATGCTCAACTCAATATGGCCAAGGCGGATCATCGCAAACGGTGATCCGCCTTGAGCCTGCGATTTCAATTGTTGAGTTTTGCTTATGCCAGCTTGATGTTGCCCAGGCAATCGTAGCCGATATTCAGCATCTCAAACGACTCGATCCGGCTGTTGAAGCACCAGGCCTCATTCACCTCACAAATCGGAGGCATCCAATAATTCTCATAGAGCCAGTCATCCAACTCTCTAAATGCCTGGTCGCGGACATCCTGATCTGCACTGCCCAAAGTCTCTTCCACCAGGGCAACATATTCGGGGTCAGAAATGGCCCGGTCCACAAACAAGCCATTATAGGTAGCGCTGATGATCTGCCAGATGTCGCGGCTGTTATTAGCTCCATTGGGCTGGATTAAGGCCAAGTCATTGGCGCCGACGAAATAATACTCAGGCAGAGCTGTGCCTAGTTCGACAGAAGTGCAGTTCACAGTGATCCCGACTTCTTCCAGGTATCCCATGACGGCCTCCATGATTCGTACCTGGGTGGTCTGGTTGACGGCCACATACTCCAGGACGATCTCTCCGTCCTCATACCCGGCATCGGCCAGAATCTGTCTGGCCAGATCTGGATCATATGTATAGCCCTCGTGCTCCGAATAGGCCGTGGTGGTGGCCGCCCAGTGGCTGTATGCAGGGGCCGAGAGGGAACCAAACGCGATATCGCCAACGTCTGTCCAGTCAATAGCATGGCAGATCGCCCGGCGGACTTCGATATCAGCCAAGTACTCGTTGTTCTCATTCATCACCAATGCTGGCACTGCATTGGTGTCAGCCATCATGAGCGTTCCTTCCACTGTGCCATTCTGGAGCGCAGTCACCTGGGTATCATCCAGGCCCAGAACCGCATCGATCACACCGTTTTGATAATCCACCCACATGGTGTTGGCGTCAGAATAATACCTGACTGTGATCTCCGTACAGTCAAATGTCTTGGATGTGTCCCAATAATCCTCCCGCAGAGCATAGGTGGCAGAAGAACCATTGACCGTCTCCTTTACAGTGTATGGGCCGGAACCATCCGGGCCATTCCACCAAATCTCGTCATTATCCGCATGCTCCGCCACAAACTCATCTTCCAGAATTGGAATCATGATTTCCGCCAAGGCTCCGCCATAGACATCGTAATACTTCAAATAAATGGTCTTGCCGTCTTCCGTAACATAGGAGTTGTCCCAGTCAATGAAACCATCCCATTTGCCGGAGTTCTGATTGCCGCATTCGATGTTGTACATAAAGGTGGCCCAGATATCATTGGCATCCAATTCCTTACCGCTGGCAAAGGTGATCCCATCTTTCACGGTGATTCGCAGCGTGGTATCATCCTCCCAGCCCCAGTCATCGGAAACAGGGGAATAGTATCCGCCGTTTTCCTTGTCCACATCAAAAAGTACCGAGTAGAGCATATAGTAGCTAAAAGAATCGCACTGGTTGGCTCCAGCAGGGTTGAAATAGAGGTAGCTGTTGGTCGTACCCACCGCCACTGTGGTGTCTGCCTCTCCTTTCCCCGTTTCGCTGGGGCTGTTGGAAGTTCCGGAGGGCTCATCTGATGTACAGGCTGATAAAGATATTGCCATCATCAAAGCAAGTAAGAAGGCAAATGTTCTCGTCCATTTCAGTTTCATTATGGTACAGTCCTCCTTTTCGATATGGCCAGCATCCCCAGCTGTAAAATAACTATATTTCATCTGTTTTCAGCTCGAAAAGCTGTGCCTTATGCATAAAAGAATATCGGCCGCTTCCCTATTTGTCAAGCCGCACAAAAAAGGGCGTCCCAGATTGATAAAGCAAATTTATCAATCTGGGACGCCCTTTAATCCTCCTGTTATCCGTTGCAGAAGAGAACTTTTGCCGCCTCCCTGGCTGTCCGCAATTCCGGGCAATCCGAGTCTTTGTTCCAGGCCAGCGTCAATACAGGCCCCAGTCCATATCCATTTTCCGGTTTTGTACTGTCCCGGATAGGGATGTATTTCAGACCGGCAACACTCAGGTCATCAATGACGGGCAGGCAGGCCACCCCTCGGCCTGATTTGACCATGGCAATCACCGATTCCATATCCCGTAGGATAATCTCCTGATTGTCACGGATATCTGCGCCTGGTCCCATCCTGCCAAACCCTTCAATCATCCGCATCCCTTCACATGCGAACACTTCTTCCCTTTCGATCTCGTATTCCTCCACATATTCTCTGTTCGCATATGGGTGCTGTTCCGAAATTACCAGTTTTCTGGCCCACCGGCCCAAGGTCAAACTGCTTACATAATCCGGCGGGTTGGGGTATGGATCAAAAAAAAGCACCATGTCCACATCGCCATTATGCAACCGTTCAAACAGATCATACTCCGGTTCCACCAGTTCAAGGACGAAATCAATGGTTGTGTGGGCGTGGGCCAGACAGTCCAATAACTTTTTGAATGCATTGCCAAAACAAATCCTGGAATATCCGATGGTAAACGTCTTTTTTACCCCACGCATCTTTGCTTTTTTGCAGGCGGCATCCAGCTGCTTCAACAACGGGGCAACATCCATATAAAAATTGTGCCCTGCCGGTGTCAGCTTAACACTGCGGGTAGAGCGCTCAAACAGTTTGACCCCCAGCTCTTTCTCCATATTTTTGATTTGGTAGGTCACTGCAGCTTGGGCGACATAATACTGTTCAGCCACCCTGCTGAAATTCCGAAGCTCGGCTAGCGCCACAAAATACCGAAGTCCTGTTAGTGTCATAATTCACCTGCTTCTTTCTCCTGAAAGTCCCACTCTAAATTTCATATCATATATTTTTATCATATATCAAAATATTGTATAAATCAATCCTATAAATTTCATTCTTTTTTGTTCGAAATATACTTCATAACACACTCAGATGCCAGAAGCCCTCTGCCACAATTGGGATGGTCGACTCGTCTTCCACAACGTTCCCCGTAAATCATACATAATGACAACGCAGACGAAGCGCCTTTAAGTGCGTGTCCATACCATAGTCAAATTCTCTTGTCCATTTTCTTGGGTACAGGTCAATTTCCCGTATGGGTCAGAATCTGGGTCAGGCGTGTCTGGCCTAAAAATCTTTTCTGCCATATGGATCACGAAGTCTCACTCGTCTTCGTCGGCCTTTGCGAAATCAATATGATACCGTTTACAGGTTTTCTGAAAATGCGGGATATAGGCCAAATCATCTTGGCTGGGAACCGCGACCATAGGAGTCCGATCCAGCTAAGTCATCCAGTCTTGCAAACTTTTCCCATAACGTCATGATTCCTCCTTCAAAAATTGTGCCAACAAATCACCGACGCATCTCCATCGATCAGAAGCAAAAAAACGGCTCTCTGCGGCTGAAGGGAATAGCACCGAAATCCCGGATATAGCGTTCCCGAATCTCCGGTGTCTTCGCTTTCAGATACATCATGCCACCGTAACCAGCATCCACAGACAGCTGGACTCCAAAGGCCACCAATGCCGCGCCGATGCCGCGATACTTTCGCTGTACGGCGCGTTCTCCAAATATTCCACATAGACCAGAAATCCCTGCGGCATATCGCGGTAGGCTCCAAGGGCAACCAATTCACCGGTAGCCGCAATCTTTAGCGCACATTTCTGTAACAATGGATCTTGGATATATTCCGACATCCAACTGGTCTGCTGCTTGCCCCGGATCGTGAGGCGGAGGTCTGCCCCAGAAGCTGGAAAAATCTCCGCCGGAACTTCGTTCCCGCCTTTAAGGTCGGTCTCATACTATTGGGGTACACCTCACCACAACCCAGTCTATGTTTTTTATATATCTATCAAAAGTAGATGAAAGCAAGGGGTGCCCCTGGTCAGGTATGTTCAACGAAATCGTGGCAGAAGGTTCTGGAAAATGCCTCACCCTGACAGTTAAGACTGAAATAGATACGATACACCATGAAATCAATTTTCAGGGAAAAAAGGAACTGTTTTCTTGTGGTCATGCTAAAAAAATGATATATTGATTATAAGTATTACAATATGCTCCTTTGAGCCCAGTCGCAAGGCAGCCCGGAAATACTTATAAAGCTGCAGGAGGACACACTACAACACCCATGCCAAAATCGAATCCTGCAAGATCACTATCATATGAAGGTGTTTCGGGAGAGATAACGCATCTGAAAGGGGACTATTTGATCACGTTCCCTTGCATGGCACATTCAAGCAAAAGTCCAGAATATAGGATGCAATATCAGATAAAATGTCAACATCCTAACAAAAGAAAACAGATGGAGCTGGCGTAATGGATAAACTTCATTATCTCGCACATGTGGCAGAAGATGGCCGGGAGCAAACCGTATTGGCGCATCTGGAAGGTACTGCGGCACTGTGCGCCGCCTTTGCAGCAGGATTTGATGCCGGAGAACAGGGGCGCTTGGCCGGACTGGCCCACGACATTGGGAAATACTCCGATGCCTTCCAGCGGCGGATCCGTGGTTCACCGGAACAGGTGGACCATGCCACTGCCGGTGCCTTTGAGTGCATGAAGCTGGGGCAGCCCCTGGCCGCCTTCGCTGTGGCGGGGCACCACGGCGGCCTGCCTGACGGCGGAGGCCGAGGGGACAGCTCAGATCAGGGTACCTTCTTTGGCCGCATGAGCAGGGCCGCACAGGGTAAGCTGGTCGATTACAGTGCCTGGAGCAGGGAGCTATCCCTTCCCTCCACAGCTGTTCCAAGCAGCGCGGTGGACAAGCTAGCGGGAATGTTTTTCACCCGGATGCTGTTCTCCTGCCTTGTGGATGCGGACTACACCGACACGGGCGAATTTATGGAGGGTCAAACTTTTGGCATTGGTGAAACGGCGTCCATAGAAGAGCTTTGGGCGCGGCTCCAGTCCTACATATCCGGCTGGTTCCCGCCAAAAGGGGAGCTGAACGCCAAACGCTGCGCCATCCTGGAACAGTGCATCCGGCAAGGGCAGGAACGAAAACCGGGCCTGTATACCTTGACCGTGCCCACCGGAGGGGGCAAGACCGTGGCCTCTCTGGCCTTCGCCCTGGCGCAGGCAAAGGCCAGGGGGATGAAACGGGTGGTATACGTCATTCCGTATACCTCCATCATCGAGCAGACTGCCGATACCTTCCGAACCATCTTAGGACCTGAAAACATGCTGGAGCACCACTCCGGCGTCCAGTTTGACCTACCTGAGGATGGGGTGTCCACCCCGGAGACCGAGCGGCTGACCCGGGCTGCCGAGACCTGGGATATGCCGGTGGTGGTGACCACTGCAGTGCAGTTTTTTGAGTCGCTCTTTTCCAACATGCCCTCCCAATGCCGCAAGCTGCATAACCTGGCCCAAAGCGTGATCATTTTTGACGAGGCCCAGATGCTCCCGGTGCCCTACCTGCGCCCCTGCGTCTGGGCCATCGCCCAGCTGGTCAAGGACTACGGCGCATCCGCCGTTCTGTGTACGGCCACCCAGCCTGCCCTCTCCCCTCTCTTTCAGGAATTTGCCCCAGAACTGCCTATGGAGGAGTTGTGTCCTATAAAGCCGGAGGAATGGGACGCCTTCCGCCGGGTGACGTTTCGGAAGGTAGGAAAGCTGTCTCACGAGGAACTGGCGATGAAACTCCAGGAAAAGGGGCAGGTCCTGTGCGTGGTCAACACCAGGGCGGCCGCCCAGGAGATATTCCAAAGGCTCACAGGCGAGGGAAATTTCCACCTCTCCACTCTCATGTATCCCGCCCACAGGCGGGCGGTCCTGGATGAAGTGCGTCGGCGGCTCAGAGAAGGTCTCCCGTGCCGGGTGGTGTCCACCTCTCTCATCGAGGCCGGGGTGGACGTGGACTTCCCGGCGGTGTACCGGGATGAGGCGGGGCTGGACTCCATCCTCCAGGCCGCTGGCCGGTGCAACCGGGAGGGGGACCGCCCGCCGGATGACAGCGTGGTCACCATCTTCCGGGGAGAGGGCAAGATTTCGTCTTTGTTTGCAACAGCGGTGGGCGCGGGCAGGTCTGTCCTGGACCGGTATGAGGACATTGCCTCCCGGGAGGCGGTCCACGCCTATTTCAGCATGCTGCTGGACCTGAAAGGCAATGCGGCCCAGGACACCCAGCACATCCTGTCCCTGATGGGCTCTGAACTGTTCCCCTTCCGCACCATCTCTGAGCGCTTCCACCTCATCGACAGCCCCACGGTCACCGTTTATGTCCCGCGGGATGAGGGCGCAGAGCTGGTAGAACATCTGCGGGCCGGGGAGCGCAGCCGGGCCCTGTTCCGACAACTGGGGCAGTACGGGGTATCCGTCTACCCGCAGCACTTAGAGGCGCTGGACCGGGCCGGAGCCCTAAAGCAGCTGGAGGATGGGTCCGTCATTCTCACCGACCTCACCCTTTACTCCAACTCCACCGGATTAAGTCTGGCGGCGGACAGCGGGAAGGGACTGTTTGTATAAATTTAAGGGAGGTGAGACTGTATGCCTATTCAGCCATACGATAAGGCCATACCTGTCTATGGAGCGGTGGTACCGCTCCCCCTCCCTGAACAAATCGATCAAAGAAAGGAGTGAACGCCTATGTCGATCTCACTGGAAGTCTGGGGGGATTACGCCCTGTTCACCAGGCCGGAGATGAAAGTGGAGCGTGTGAGCTACGATGTGATGACTCCCTCCGCCGCCCGGGGGCTGATCGAAGCCATCTACTGGCACCCAGGCATGAAATGGATCATCGACCGCATCCATGTGTGCGCCCCCATCCGCTTTACCAATCTCCGGCGCAACGAAGTCAAGTCTACCGTCTCCGCCCGGACGGCCCGGACCGTCATGGAGCGGGGCAAGGGAGAGTTGTACCTGTGCACCTCCGATGATATCCAGCAGCGGGCCGCCCTTCTGCTGCGGGATGTCCGCTATGTCATCCAGGCCCATTTCGAAATGACGGAAAAGGCCGCCCCCGGCGACAATCCCGGCAAGTTTCAGGACATCGTCAATCGGCGTATCAACCGGGGCCAGTTCTACCACCAACCCTGCTTTGGCTGCCGGGAGTTCCCCGCCCAGTTCAAATGGTGCGAACAGCTTCCCCCCTGTCCGGAGGAGTTGAGCGGGCGGACCATAGACCTGGGCTGGATGCTCTATGATATGGACTATTCCGACCCGGAGGATATCAGGCCCCTGTTTTTCCGGGGGAAGTTGGTGGACGGTGTGCTGGATGTTCCAGCCCAGGACAGCGGGGAGGTGCGGGGATGATTTTACAGGCGCTGACCGAGTACTACCAGGTCTTGTATCGTCAGGGGAAGATCGCCGCCCCGGGGTGGAGCCCGGTCAAGGTGACGTTCGCCCTGTGTATTGGGGACGATGGAGGCCTGGAACAGGTCATCGACATCCAGACAGAGCAGGCTCGGGGGAAAAAGACTGTGCCGGCTCCTCAAATTCTCTCTCTCCCGGCACCTGTGAAGCGGTCCAGCGGCGTGGCCGCCAACTTTCTCTGTGACAATTCCAGCTACATTCTGGGCGTTGACAATAAAGGCAAACCCCAGCGGAGCCGGGAGTGCTTTGAAGCTTGCAAGGCCCTCCACGAGCAGATCTTGGAGTATGTAGACGCCAAGGCCGCCCAAGCCGTGCTGAAGTTCTTTCGCTCTTGGGACCCGGAAGCCGCCTGGGAGCACCCAGCCCTGGCGGAACACTTGGACGACATTCTCTCCGGCGGCAACCTGATCTTTCGTACCGCGGAAGGTTTCGTCCACAATGATCCGGCCGTCCGGCAGGCGTGGGAGGACTACTACAACGCCGCCGGCGATGGACCACAGGGCATCTGCCTGGTCACGGGAGAGCTTGGCCTGGTGGAGAGCGTCCACCCCGCCATCAAAAACGTGGCCGGGGCCCAGTCCAGCGGCGCGGCCCTGGTGTCCTTCAACGCCCCGGCATTCTGCTCTTACGGAAAAGAACAGAACCTGAACGCCCCCACCGGGAAGTTCGCCTCTTTCGCCTACACCGCCGCCCTGAATCATCTTCTGGCTGACCGGGACCATGTTTACCGGGTAGGGGATACCACCGTAGTGTGCTGGGCCAAGGGCGGCGGTGACCTCTACCAGTCCCTCTTCGGCTTCGCCGCCATGGGGCAGACAGATCCCGCCTATGACGAAAGTGAGCTGCGGGGCATGGTGAAGCAACTGTGCCAGGGGGAGAAAGTGGACTACCAGGAGCAGCGTCTGGACCCTGATATGGACTTCTACATCCTGGGGCTCTCCCCCAATGCCGCCCGGCTGTCGGTGCGGTTTTTCCTGCGCAACACCTTCGGCGGTTTCCTGCAAAACGTCCAGGCTCACCAAGAACGGCTGGAGATCGTCCGGCCCGCCTATGACAAGTTTGATACGATCCCGCTGTGGAAGCTACTCAGTGAGACGGTAAATCAAAATTCCAGGGACAAGGCCCCTGCCCCAGACTTGGCGGGTGAGGTCCTTCGGGCCGTTTTGAACGATATCCCCTACCCCGCTACCCTGCTCATCGGCGTGACCCTGCGTATCCGGGCGGAACGGGAGGTCACCCGTGGCCGAGCCGCTATCATAAAAGCTTATTTTATAAAACTGGCCCAAGCCCGCGGCCACGAAAGTCCAGATATACCGGAGGAGGTCTTACAAGTGTCTCTCAACCCAGACGCCACAAATGTACCCTATACACTGGGACGGCTTTTCTCTGTTTTAGAGGCCATCCAAGAGTCCGCGAATCCCGGCATCAATTCCACGATCAAAGATAAGTATTTCAACTCTGCCGCCGCTACTCCTGCGGTGATTTTCCCCACCCTCATCAATTTGGCACAGAAACACTTGAAGAAGCTGCGAGGTCCCAACGCTGGTCTGGCCATTTTTTATGAGAAGCAGATGACTGAACTGTGCAGCCGCCTGGGAGAAAGCTACCCCACCCGCATGAATCTGTCCCAGCAGGGTTCATTCCAGCTGGGTTACTTCTGCCAGACCCAAGCCCGCTATCAGAAAAAGGAGGAAAATGACCATGTCTGAGCCTATTAAAAATCGCTACGAATTTGTCATCCTGTTCGACGTGGAAAGCGGCAACCCAAACGGCGACCCGGATGCAGGCAACATGCCCCGGGTGGACCCGGAGACTGGTTTGGGCATCGTCACCGATGTGTGCCTCAAGCGGAAGATCCGCAACTATGTGGAGACAGTCAAGGAGGACGCCACCGGCTACCGCATCTATGTCAAAGACGGCGTGCCCCTCAACCGCAGCGACGCCGAGGCTTACACTGCTCTGGACGTAGACGAGAAGAGCGTGAAAGACAAGAAAAAGGCTGATCCCGACCTGGACCGGAAAATTCGGGACTGGATGTGCGCCAACTTCTACGACATCCGCACTTTTGGGGCGGTGATGACCACCTTTGTGAAAGCCGCCCTGAACTGCGGACAGGTGCGAGGGCCGGTGCAGCTGGGCTTTGCACGCAGCGTGGAGCCGGTAGTCCCCCAGGAGGTCACCATCACCCGGGTGGCCATCACCACCGAGGCGGACGCAGAGCGCAAGGGCACTGAGATGGGCCGCAAGTACATCATCCCCTACGGTCTCTACCGCTGTGAGGGCTACATCTCCGCCAATCTGGCCCGAAAGACCACCGG